>Ga0187849_1000007_pt1 | contig 275599 bp, 240 predicted proteins | sample June2016WEW_4_10_2_FD_132412 | JGI IMG/M metagenome (GOLD analysis project Ga0187849, IMG submission 132412) | Peatland microbial communities from SPRUCE experiment site at the Marcell Experimental Forest, Minnesota, USA - June2016WEW_4_100 | ecosystem: Environmental > Terrestrial > Soil >... | reverse complement strand
GCTGCTAAGGAGTCGCAGGTAACCATCGCCTTCGTCGGGCTTTCACCCGAGTTGGAGGGCGAGGAGATGCTGGTGAAGCTGGCGGGGTTCAGCGGCGGCGATCGCACTTCGATCGATTTGCCAGCGGCCCAGGAAGAGTTGCTCAAAGCGCTCGGCACCACCGGAAAACCGCTGGTTGTCGTGCTGCAGAACGGTAGCGCTCTGGCCGTCAACTGGGCGCAGCAGAATGCCAATGCGATCCTCGAAGCTTGGTATCCCGGAGAGGAAGGTGGTACCGCAATTGCAAAGACGTTGGCCGGCGACAACAATCCTGCCGGGCGTCTCCCGCTGACCTTCTATTCTTCGCTGAGCCAGATCCCGCCATTTGAAGATTATTCGATGCGCGGCCGGACCTATCGTTATTTCACGGGGAAGCCGCTTTATGGATTCGGCTTCGGTCTTAGCTATACGAGCTTCGCGTACAAGAACCTGAAGATTGCGCCGTCGAGCGTCAAGGCCGGTGATTCGGTGATGGTAGAAGGCGACGTGCAGAACACGGGCGCAATGGCGGGAGATGAGGTCGTTGAACTCTATCTCGCCCAGCCCCGGGGCTTGGAGACTCCGCTGCGTGTGCTTGCGGGATTCAAGCGCATGCCCTTGGCTCCGGGCCAGTCAGCTCACGTCAGCCTTACAATCGATCCGCGCTCTTTGGGCCAGGTCGATCAGAAAGGCAATCGCGTCATCGTGCCCGGTCAATACACCGTCTCGCTGGGTGGTGCGCAGCCTCAGGATGCAGCCTCGGTTCAGACCGGCAAGTTCAACGTAACTGGCACAGCCGAGCTGCCAAAATAGCTGAGCCGATCAGGCAACTTCTGCGAGTCCCCACCCGTTCGCATCGTGGCCGCCAATCAACGACTATTCCGAACCCGGATTCGTGAGGGAGCGAAGAAAGGGCCAAATCCCGCGGGCCACTACACGCTTATCACCTGGGGTTGTGGTTCTGGGTGCCTGCCTTTTGAGGTGGAAGATGCAATCTCCGGTCAGGTTTATGACGCGTCTCCATATTCAATTCTCGGCATACCTTATTGGGGAACAAAATCCGGTCGGGAATACCAGGGGCTCGTGTACAAGTCGGATAGCCAACAGGGAAGGCAAGTTCCTCCCGGTACCCACTTGTCCGGTTAGCGCGTTAATCGGGAGTTAGCCCCTTTTCTTCTTTCCTCAGTGGCTTGGACGCACGCAAGACCGCTGAACACGGCGATTAGACTAGTCAGCTCAGGCGCAAGATTTTGAATGGACTGCGTTGCAGCCTTCGCGGGCCTGTGCTGTCGCAAACGGCAGCAAACATCACCTCGGGAGAACCTTCAAATGAGGGGCATATGGGTTGACTCTGGCGATGCACCGGGTGTATTTGAACTGCGCTCCCATCGCCGGCCGCGAGGGGAGGAAGACTGCGATCAGGATGGCCGATTCGACGCGAAGCAGATTGTCTGCGAGGAGTGAGACACAAAATGGAAAAGACGGATTACAAGCTCACTCAGGTGAGTGTCGTTATGCTGGGAGTTCAGGATGTGGCGCGGGCGCTGGGCTTCTACCACGACAAACTGGGCCTGGAGGTCCAGCGTCAGATCCCTGGGTTCGCTTTCCTGAACGGTGGCGGGATCACCTTGTGCCTCAGCGAGCCCGCAGTCAAAGCGCGTGGGCAGGTTGCCGGCGCAGGCGAGGTCGTCTTCTCTGTGCAGGACGTAGGTGCCGCCTATGAGGTACTAAAAGGAAAGGGAGTCCAGTTCACTCACGAACCGCGAAGCATCACGCCCACCGCGCGGGTCGCCAACTTCGATGACCCTGACGGAAATCACCTCTCCATCTATGGGCCTTGATTGAGCGGCATCGAGGACTTCTCGAAGCACCCGCGCGGGCAGGCGAAGGTCAGCTAATCGCGATCAGCTACTTATGAGGCAGAGGCGGTTGGGCCACGGTACACGATTCTGACTTTATCGCCGAGTTCGGACTAAAAGCCCCTTAGCGCTTGGTTAGTCGGGTAACCGGACAAGTCCTCCCAAGGTCCCCAATCGCGCTACAAGCTCAACCCCGCAGGAAGGTCGACCTGTGCCAAACCGGCCACAATCTCACTCACAAAAGTTCTGAGATCGTCCCCTTGAGCGCGCCACTGCTCCCTTGTCTCGGACCGACCTGGCGATGTGTGTAGCTTGAGGTCCCTCGACTGCGCTCGGGATTTCGCCTGGCGGCTCAGACGCCGCCAAAACGGCTCAAGTTCAAATCCCTCCGGGCGCGCCACCCACTTTATGTTTCTTCAGACAGCCCAATCTGGAAGGAGTACACGGAGGCCGAAATCCTTCCATTGGTAGCCAAACGTGCGGTAGTGTTGAGCTGGTCTGGGCGGAGTAAGGGTTCCCGGCAGAGAGATAGGGCAAGCTGCCTCGGGGCATGGTCACTGTTTGGGACAGTATCACAGTCAGACCGTATATCGTTTGGGCAAGCCTTCTCGCGGAACGCCTTCATTCCGCTATGCTCGATGGAAAGAAGGGAGCGCCCGTGGACAGTCTGGTGCCCGCCTTCCGGCGTGGCCGCAACTATGGCATTCGGACCCAGAAGCTCTCGTCGAAGAAACGCATGGGCGATACTGCAGGCTGGATGAAAAGTTTCTGGCTGCTTACATTCCGGCTGGTGGATTTATGAGGGGAAAATCTCGCATCTCACAGGAGTGGCTATGAATTCGAGCAACCGAGGAAAGAACGTCCCGTCGAAATGGTTGGTACTGCTGGTTCTTCTCGCAGCGACAGCAGTTGTTTTTGCTCAAAGGAAGGAGGAGAAGAACGCCCCTTCGCCGAAGGCCCAGGCGTCACACCCGAGCACGCCTTCCCGCCCGGCGCCGCAACCGCATAATGCTGCGCCTTCTCATACGACGCAGACGCATACTGCTACGCCTTCCCATACCGCGACCGGCTCTACGAGCCACAGAACGGGTGGGGCGACGCACGGACCAACCACTGGCGGAGCAGCCACTCATGGTCCGACAACTGGTGGCGCGGGCAGTCACGGACCAACCACCGGCGGCACGCACGCCACTGATGGCGGAATCACGCATGGTACGGCGTCTACTGGCGCGGGCAGTCACGGACCAACCACTGGCGGAGCAGCCACTCATGGTCCGACAACTGGTGGCGCGGGCAGTCATGGACCAACGACCGGCGGGGCCACCAACATGAATACAGGCGGTGGCGGGACCACCACGCACGGACCAACTACCGGTGGGATGGGCACGCACGGGCCGACGACTGGCGGGGCCACCAACATGAATACAGGCGGCGGCGGGACCACCACACACGGACCGACTACCGGTGGGATGGGCACGCACGGGCCGACGACTGGCGGGGCCACCAACATGAATACAGGCGGTGGCGGGACCACCACACACGGACCGACTACCGGTGGGATGGGCACGCACGGGCCGACGACTGGCGGGGCCACCAACATGAATACAGGCGGCGGCGGGACCACCACGCACGGACCGACGACCGGCGGTGCTACGCACGCGACGGATGGCGGAATCACGCACGGAACAACCGGTGCTACGCACGCCACTGATGGCGGAATCACGCACGGAACAACCGGTGCTACGCACGCCACTGATGGCGGAATCACGCACGCCACGACGACTGGACATACGACCACGCCGGGCAACCACACGCCTCCGGGCAGGACGGTTGCTCTGAAGGGTGGTGGGTCGGCGAACCTCCGTCCCAATGGACAGATTCGTTCGGTCAACCGCAACGGCATGCACATTGAGCACGGGATTCACGGCGGCCGCACGGTTGTGAGTGAACGCAACGGAGCTCGCATCGTGACCACGGGACGAAATGGGGGATACGTGCAGCGAGCCTATGTGGTGCGCGGCGGGCACTCCTATTATTCGCGCACTTACTATTCCCACGGCGTTTACAGGACCAGCATGTACCGCGGCTACTCCTGGCATGGCCATTCTTACTACGGCTACTATCCGGGCCGCTGGTACCACCCGGCATTCTATGGATGGGGTCTCCGTCCCTGGGGGACGCCGGTTTACTGGGGTATCGGGGCATGGGGTTGGGGAGGAGCTCCGTGGTTTGGTTTCTACGGCGGATTCTTCGCGCCTTATCCCTATTATCCTTCGCCGGCATTCTGGCTGACCGACTACGTGATTGCGGCGAATTTGCAGGCGGCCTATGCGGCCCGGCAAGAGGAAAATGCAGAGGCAGCCGCGGCGGCGGGTCCGCCACCAGACAACGGCGGCGGCGGATCGAATGCCGTGGTCCTGACTCCCGAAGTCAAGCAGGCCATCGCCGATGAAGTGAAGGCGCAGTTGGCGGCGCAGCAGGCGGCTGCGGGGCAGGGCGCGTCCAGCGGTCAAGAGGCTGCACCGGCGCCCGCCAGCGGTGAGGTTCCGCCAGCCCTCGATCCCGCAAGGCGCACCTTTGTGGTGGACAGCAATCTCACCGTAGTGGCGAACGGGCAGGAATGTGGCCTGACTGCAGGTGACGTCCTCATGCGTCTCACCGACACTCCGGATGCGGACAATATGGTGAACGCCAGCGTATCGGCGAGCCAGAGGTCGGACTGCGCGGCCGGACAAACCGTGGCCGTCAAAGTGGACGATTTGCAGGAGATGCAAAACCACTTCGCCGAACGACTCAATAGCGGCTTGGGCGAACTCGCAAAGAAGCAGGGTACCGGCGGCATTCCGAAAGCGCCGGACACAAGCACCACGGCCTCGGATGTGCCGCCTCCGCCGCCCGATACGACGGTGGCGAAGACTCTGCAAAATCAACAGGCGGCGGCCGATCAGACCGACTCGCAGGTCAAGCAAGAAACCGCGGAATCGTCCGGCGCGCAGTAGGGGCTGCGGAAAACCTTGGCTGTAGAGACGGGGCTTGCCCCGTCTCTACTTCAAGTCATGTGGTGAAATCTTTCCCGGTTCCGGGCGCGCCAGTACCTCCCGTCACATTGGACCTGGGCCGACGATGCGTGTAGCCTGAGGTCCCTCGACTCCGCTCGGGATTTCGTCTGTCGGCTCAGACGCCGCCAAAACGGCTCAAGTTCAAATCCCTCCGGGCGCGCCAGTTTATATACACAGCGAGGTTGTCAGGAGCCGCGAGAAAGACCCCACCCTTCGCTCCGCGAAGGATGGGCCACCCGCGAGTTCCCCCTGGGCTCCCAATCATGCTATAGGGGTCAACCCAGCAGGGAACCCAACCTGTGGCAAACCTGCCACGAATTCGCCGGAGAAAGGTCCTAAAATCATCCCCTTGGGCGCGCCAGTTCGTTGCGGGGCATGTTTTCGTCAGTTTCAGCCGGCACCCCTTAATTGGTTTCGCACTCAAACTCCGCTTTCGGCCCAAATGAAAATAATCAGGTGTAGTGCACCTCGCCAAAACTGAAGAGCGTACCTAGGTATGATCTGGGCAGCTTCCCGTCCTGTTCGGCCTCATCGCCTGGAAGGGAGAGCTGGAAATGCTGGACCTGCGATTCGCAGCTACCGTGCGGCTACGGTCACTTCGACCGGGGATCGCAATCGTGCCGCGTATTGAGCGACGTAACGGTCCCAGTCTTCCACCGTGGGGAAGCCGTTCTTGCCCCAACCGAAACCGGCATAGTACGCGATCGTCCCATTTGCCGGGATCTTCGCCGTGACCAGGAAATTGCTCTGGTCCTCGGTGAAGGCCAGGAGATTCGCGGGGTCGAGAATGACGGCCTGTCCGAGTGATCCGGCATCGCCGGGAAGCGCCTCCCATGTGCGAAGCGAGGCTCGTTCGCGGGAGGCGGACATCGAGGGACTGGGGCCCTTTCTGATGCCGATCGCGTCCGTCAGCTCGCGGCTGCCGTTCTCAACGCGATAGCGACTTTCGAAACGGTTGAAGTTCTGGCCGGCATCCAAAGTGATCCGCTTGACCTCAGAGATTCGAACGCCTGCAGCGTCCCAGGCAGGATAGATGAGTTCGAACATCACGCGAATCGGGCCATTCGCCAGCAATCGCGAGCCGTGGAAGTTCGCGGAGGGATAGAGGCGGTTACCGGCCCAAATGCCGTTGCCACCGCAACCGCGCGTGGTACCCGCGGAATAGAAGTCGCCGCCCTCGCCGTGATCCTGGTGATAATCATCCACCATGTACCAGTTATTGACGACCAGCCGCGGCACTCGCTTGGTCCACACGTCGACAGCGCTGCTCGTCAGCGGCTCCTGCGCCCAAGTCTCCAGGGCCGCACCATACATCCGGTGAGCGATACGGTCGTTCTCCCAGGCGAAATCATCGCGCCGCTCCTGCACGAAACGGCCGTAGGCCTTGAAGTCTTCCGGGCGCGGAATGTGCCGTTCGCCGACAACGAGGACAAATTTGCGGGTCTCTTTCGGCGCGAAATCCGCCTGGAAGATGAGTTCCTCGAACACGCCGTCGTCATTCGTGTCGACAGCCTGAGTGAGCAAGTCCTGGCCGGAAAGCTGGTCGTAAACGTGGACGCGGCGGATGTCGTCCACAGTTAGAAGGCGGCGCAGGTCCGCGGCCCGGAGGACGACCGTCTCACTCGGCCGCGCCACGTCGATCGGATTTCGTACGGTGACGGTAACGGCCGGAGAAACAGCCGCGGCCGGACACGACATGCAGAAAAGACCAAGCGCAAAGGCAACGAAGAAAGCAATCAGGATGCGCTTCATGTTTCACTCCCGCGAAGGGGAAAGCCGCCGACTGCAGCGGCAGTCGTGTTTCGATTCGATCGTAAGTGTTATCCGGGCACCTCAACGCGCCAGCCAGCCCCCATCAACCACCAATATGTGTCCATGAACGTAATCGCTTGCCGAAGAGCAAAGAAAAAGGGCAGCGCCGGCCAGATCGCGCGGCTCGCCCCATCGGCCGGCCGGAATTCTCTCCAGGATCTGGCGGTTGCGTTCCGGATCCTGGCGCAGCGCCGCCGTGTTGTCCGTCGTCATGTAGCCGGGCGCAATCGCATTGACGTTGATGCCCTTCGACGCCCACTCATTGGCGAGAGCCTTGGTGATACCGGCCACACCCGATTTCGCAGCGGCATAGGCCGGCACAAAAACGCCACCCTGAAAGGAGAGCAGCGACGCAATGTTGACGATTTTGCCGCGGCCTTGTTTCAACATGCGACGCCCGGCGAGCTGACACAGGCGAAAGACCGCGGTCAAATCAACCTCGATCACGTCCATCCAGTCCTTCATCGACATTTCCGCCGCCGGCGAGCGCCGGATGATCCCGGCGTTGTTCACCAGGATGTCAATCGAGCCCAGTTCGCGAACGGTGAGCTCCACGAGATCCTCGCACGCGCGGGCGTCGGAGACATCGGCAATGGCTCGGGCAGCTTTTGCGCCTGCCGCGGAGACGGCCGCGCACACTTCCTCGATGCGGTTCGCGTCCCTGCCGTGCACGACGACGTTCGCACCCGCTTGAGCGAGCGCCACGGCGATGCCGGCTCCCAAGCCCACTCGTGAACCGGTTACCAGCGCGTTCTTTCCTTTCAAGCTAAATGAATCGAGGATCATGCGCTTGTATTGCTCCTATTCAATACGTCCAGCCTGGAACTTGGGCGCTGAGTTCTCACTTCTTCCGGCCGGCCTCTAGGCCCGAAGACCCTTGGTCGAACCCCGGCTGCACGTTGACCACGCCAAACTGGCGGTCTTCCACTTCCCGATGAGCCGCCATGGCCCAAAGGAAACTGATGCGATGGCCCGGGATCGAAACATTCGGATGGTATCCTCTCGGCATGAGGACGGCGTCGCCGTCCCGAACCACCGTAGCCAGTTCCGGGTACTCGGCATCCCCGTAAACGAGCTGAATGCCGTAAGCCGGCGCAGGCATGTCAAAATAGACGTACATCTCTTCCAGCATGTCGGCATGTTCGTGCGGCGGCCAACTCGTCCAGTTCCCCGGATCGGACTGCGTGAAACCGGCTATCAGTCTTCCCGCCTCGATATTTTTTGCAAGCAACATGCACAGATGCCGGGTGGACCCTGGCCCGCCGGTGCTGAATTTCAGGCCAGGATTCTTCGAAATCTCCGCGAAACGCACGATCTGAAAGGGATAACGGCGCTCCACATCGGCCGAGAATTCCGCTATGTCCACATGCGTTTTGGTGCGGATGTCCACCGAGGAATCCCGCGGAATGTAGATTGCATCGTACTGGCCAAGCTGAAGCTGGGTGGTACCCACTTTCACGTCGGCTTCACCCGACAGACAGATCAACCCGGTTTCGCGATTTCCATTGAGAAATGAAACAGCGGGTCCCGTCGAGTCCAAGATGATGCGTCCGTAGCTCAGGTGCCGCATGGCACTGTTCTCAGGTGAGACGAAGAGATGGCGGCCGATCTTTACGTTCGTCTTATGGAAAATCATTTTGTCAAAAGCAGCCTGCGATTGAGCGCACATGTGTAGTCTCCCTTTGCCTTGACTCACGGCGCAGGAAAAGGAACACGGTTCTGACTCCGCTTTCGACCGCTTGCGATCAGTTCCCTCTATGCGCCGTTTCCATCGGTTGTGCCGTCGCGCGACCCTCGCTTCCGTCTCGTACAGCTATTCTAAGGCCTGGCGCGGAAGATCGGGCAAGGCATAGTTCAGAGGCCCAGTTTCCTGCGCAATAGCACCGTAAACTGAGGTGCTGGCGGAACAACTGGGCTTCCCCATCAGCTAACTGGACCCAATGCCTGGATGGCGCGCTAACGGGACAAGCCGTACAGTCACGCGCCCGGTTAAGGCTCGAGAGCGACCTCGACGACGGGGAGGTCCCAGTGGGCGAGGATGATGTCCCAGCGGCGCTGCTCCTCGCGCTTAAAGGTGTCCTGATCGGGGAAGAGCTTCTGGATGAGAGCGGGCTCGCCGGCGGAGTCCACTGACGCGGCGATATTCTTCCAGGTGATGGTGACGCGGAAGTCCCAGCGAGCGTCCTCGGTCATGTGGTAGCGCGGCCGCTCGATCTCGATATCGAGTATGCGCCCCTGCTTCTTCAGCGTCTGGAGAAACGGCAGGTGATTCTTCTGGAAGAGTGCGAGCCACTCGTCGGCATGGCCCCAGTGCGTCTTGTAGTAGTACTCCACCTGGTAGGTCTGGTTCACGGACGGCTCTTTAGCGGAAGCCCCGGACGGAGCCGGGGCCTGCGCCCACGCCGGTCCGGCAGAGATCACGCCGAGCGCCAGTGCGACCAGCAGCAGGACGCTCCAACGAACATCTTTCCTTCGAGTCAACATTGCTCCCTCCATTCATTCGTTTCTTGCCATCTGGAATGCGTGGCCGCGCCACGAGAAGAAATCAAGGATCGATTCTAAGGGGGCCGGGATGGAACTGCAAAACCGATACTACTCAGGCCACTTTTCCTTGGGCAGATTCTGCTTGATGGTATCCAGGTTCTGGAAGCCGTCCTTGATGACCGTTTGCACGACGTTTTCTTTGGTCACCGCAATCGTAGGAAGCAGGATGGCCGGCACTTTCTTGGCTCCGTTGGAGACCGACGAGGCAGCCTTGACGCGCCTGCCTCTCGCCAGACGCACGGCAATCTCGGCGGCCTGCTTCGCGGCGTTGCCGAGCGGCTTGTAAACGGTCATCGTCTGAGTGCCGTCGAAGATACGGACGATCGCAGCCAAGTCAGCGTCCTGGCCGGACACGAGGACCTTTCCGGCAAGTTTGTAGTTTTCCAGACCCTGGACGGCGCCTCCGGCAGTGCCGTCATTGGAAGCCACGACCGCAGTGACGTCGCCTTTGGTTGAATCAAGGGCGCCACCCATCTGCACGTAAGCCTCGAGCGGATTCCAGTCGGTGACCCAGAAGTCGGAGACGATCTTGATGTCTCCGCGATCGATCAGGGGCTTGAGCACGGCCATCTGCCCCTCCCGCGCGGCCTTGGCGTTGAAGTCCACCGGAGAGCCGCCGATGAGAACGTAGTTCCCCTTGGGGGCGAGCTGCGTGAGAGCGGCAGCCTGTAGCTTGCCGACGGCAAAGTTGTCGAACCCGACGTAAAAATCCACATCGCTGTTGCGGACGAGACGATCATAACAAAGCACGGGCACGTGCCGGGCCTTTGCCGCGCGAACGATGCGCGCTGCTTTGTCGGTATCGTGCGCGACAAGCACCAGGACGTTGATCCCGGAACCAATCAGTTTCTGCGCCTGCCGGAACTGCACGTCGTCGCTGCCCTCGGCGTCCTCGACGAGCACCTTGGCGCCCAGTTCCTGCGCGCGCTTCTGAAACTGAGCGACGTCGGTCTGCCAGCGCTCGATTTTCAGCGTATCGATCGAGAATCCTATCTTCAGCAGACTGCGCTGGACCGGCTTAGGCTTGGTCTGAGCAAAAGAGAGGGAGCCGATGGAGGCGGCTGCGAGTAGGGTCGTGGCGAAGAGCCGCCAAGAAGGTACGAGCATCTTGTCACTCCTGAAATGGTGATGTGGAAGTTAACATCGGCAGCGGTTGACCGCAACCAGAAAACTGCTGTTGTTGCGGGAAGCCGCTCCAGTCGCTGGTGAACGCGGGCAGCGCGGGGAGCAGCACCTGATCCTCCGGACAGGTGGAGGGGGGTTTCAAGGGGGGGATTTTTCAAGGAAAGTACTATTGACCCGGGCAAATCACGGCTCTATGTTAAATGCCTCCTATGTAGAGCCACTGTCCATAGCGGAGGCCGCACATGGCTACGACGCCCCGCGTTACCCTGTTAGCCCGCCGCTGGAAACGCCAGCGAAGGCACCAACGTTTCATAGCCCGAGTGAGACTTCTGGTCGAATGGCAAGAGGATTCCTTACTTCATCGAGCCGATGCGGTGACCGTGGACGTCAGCGAGTCGGGCTGCATGGCAGTGGCGGCGGCGGCCCTGCCGCTCTATGAGTTCGTGCGCCTCATCAATCCCGAGAGCGGGCGGAGCGCCGAAGCGCTCGTAGTTTGGCGCAGCCACGAGATGTGGCATTTCGGCCTTCAGTTGCTCGAGCCGAATCTGCCCTTCTGGGGAGTGGAGTTCTGGACGCCGGTCTCGCCAGGCGCCCATTCCTTGTACTCCAAAGGATGGGGAGGGCGCTGAGGAGTTCAGTCTGCCTGCCGGCTTGCGTGCGTTGGACCGCTGAGAGTTCCGAAGAACGCGTCTTGACCCCTGGTGCGGCCGAAACTGCGTTGTGAAAAGGAACCCGCCCGGAACGGGAGTGTGCCCCGGGCCGAATCAGTCCGGAAGGAACCTGCTCTTCACTCGGGCTTCTTGGCCGGATCGCCCTTCGAGTCCGCGGCGACCGCCTGAGCGGGCTTGGTCGTGTCGCTTCCGTAGCGAGTCAAATAGGGCATGAAGGGGGTCACTTCGAAAGGCAACTTTTCGCGCTCGGCCACAATCCCCACCGGCTTGTTCTTGAGGATTTCAAGCTTATCGTTCCAAGGGTCGAGTTTGATGCGCCCCCCGATGGGCAGCGCCGCGATTTTCTGCGGGTTGCTCTTTGAGTCCGGCAGGGCGACCGATTTCAGTTCGCCAGGCTCCGGAACACGGTTACCGAGGTGCGGACTCACCAAGTTCGGGAGTTCCTTCACCCGGGAGTCGAGGGCTTGCAAGAACAGGCCCGCCGAGCCCATCTGATCCTTGTAAGGCGAGTTCCGCAGAAGCTCGATGGCCTTCTGGTTGGCGGCCAGCTCCTCGCCCGGATCGCGGGCGAAGATGAAATGACGGAAACTGTTCTTGTCGTCCACGAGCAAGCGATCGAAGAAGGCGTACTGCGAGTCCATGCGATGGCCAAGGATGACGTGCCCCAACTCGTGGGCGATGACGGTCGCGAGGCTGGCTTCGTCCGGAAGGACGTCGATCAAACCGCGGCTGAGCACGATGGTGTGGCCCAGGGTGAAGGACTCGAGCGTGGTGGTCATGAGCACGCGGCAGCGGACTTCAGGCTGGATATCGAGGTTGTTGGTAACTTCCAGGTTGTTGACGACAGTTTCGCAGATCTTATCGACTTCGCCGCGCGGAGCGATCAGGCCGATGCGTTCCAAGCGGTCCGCGACGTTTTCTTCCGCCTGGCGGTCCCAGGAGCGCTGCGCCTGCACGGGCGCCAGGTCGTTGGCGGTCCTGCTCTCGTCGTTGACAGGCGTTTCGACCAAAATCTTACTCAGCTCCTGCTCCTGCAGCGCGTGACCCAGGTTGTATCCCCAAAGGCGCGTTTGAGCCTTGAAGCGGACCGAGCGAGCAAGGGCAGGGTGCAGATCCGATTCCTCGCTATAGACGAAGGAAGGCATCCACATGCCGGGCTGCACATTCGTCCGCCAACTATCGAAATGGAAGTAGAAGCTCGTGTGCCCGCCTCCGGTATAGCCACCGTTGAAACGGACGATGTTGTAATCCTGGTCCTCGACCCAGATGCGGCCGAGAAAGCGGCCTTTGCCGGACTTGGGCAGCGGAGTGACGTCGAACACCAAACAGCGGACTTCGCCGAGGAATTCGCGGCGCACGTAGTCAAAGCGGTAGTGCTGCTTGTCAAAGCCGTTCGTGTCGATGAAGATCATCTGCAGGAAGCCGTCGGGGAGATATTCCATCGAAAAGGAGAAGAAACTGCCGATGGAGCTGAAAACTTTCTTGCCCCCGCCCTGCGCTTCACTGAGCGAGACGAGCTCCACACCCTTCGAGAAATCGGCCCGGCCAAGAAAATACTTGTCGCCGTTGGGGACAGTGCCGAGTGCCTTGTCGGGTTTCAGATTCTGGATATAGGTTTCCACGAGCGGCTGATACTTGCGCATGCGGATGTTGAGCGCGTTCTCACTGGCCGTGATGCGGTCAATCACCTGATCCATTGTTGTGGGTTGATCGGCGGCACGCGCCGGGGCTACGCCCACAAAAAGGGCGAGGAAAACAATCGCCGTCCCAAGCTTTCGCATATTGGATGCCCCCAAGTTAGTACGCCAGGCGGAATTCGATCCGCAGACGCGCAGGAAAGTCCACGGGCTGGCTTTCATGCTTTGCTGGACGGAACTTGATCTCGCGGGCAGCGCGGATGGCCGAATCATCCAGGCCATGACCGAGCCCGCCTACGATCCGATTCACCTGCACCTGCCCCGAGGCCAAGAAGACGACGTCCAGAACGACGTCTCCCTCTATTCTAAGCCTACGCCCCTCCTCCGTGTAAACAGGCTGTGGCTTGTCAAGAATGACGACAGCAGTGGTCACCTCTTCGCTCGATACCGCCTTCTTCTTGGGGGCTTCCACCGGGACCTCAGCCGCGTTGGCGAAGCCGGAGGTCTGCACGGCACCATGCTTGCCGCCACCACCGGCGGGGGGAGGAATGGCGACACCATTGCCGAAACCGGTGCTGGCGACGGTGCCGCGAACGCCGCTCGCGCCGCCGGTTCCGTTGCCATAACCCGGCCCAATCGGCAGGGCCGGAGAACCCTTGCGGTTTATGTTGGCGCCCTTCGAGGGGTCACCAGGGCCTGAGATTCCGTTCGGGTCGCCGAAACCGCCGGTCTGCACCTTGTTGACCGGGAGCCTGACGGTAGCAGGAGCGGCGCTGCCGGTGGTACCAAGACTGCCGGTCTTGACTTCATCCCGCGGGCGCTTGGGCTCGGGGGCCTTCACGTCGATCTTGGCAGCCTCAAGGACAGGCTTGAGATCCGGCGTGTTGACGTTGACGCTCTTCGGCTTGGGAGGCAAAGGCGGGACAAGCTTCGGAGCAACCAGTTTGGCGACCTTGGGGGGTTCGACTGGCTGTTCAATCGGCTTCGGCCTCTCGATCCGGGGCCTCAACTTGGGCGGCGGGGGAGGCGGGGGCGGCAGGAGCACCTGGGTTTCCAGGGTCGAGAGAAGTGGCATGATGTCGTAACGCAGAGTCATCCTGATCCGTTCGGGGAAGAAGAAGGGCAAAGAGAGAATGAAGATGAGAATAGCCACTTGGACGGCGGCGCTAGTGCTCATCGCTCCCATGCGCGGGTTCGAGTCATTGAGCATGGCCAGACGGGCCGGTATGGGTTTCGTTCCCATGGAGCGCTTCCAGGCTTCCGAATCAGCACCATGCCGGCGGCTGGGATGAAGACCGATGCCCGTCAGGGAACGTTCCTGCTGGGGTTCGAGAAGAGTGGTGGTCATAAGATTACCGCCCTATGAGATTCTCGCCGGGGCCCACAGGTTTTCCGAAACTCATTCTAGCGCCCCCACGTCGCTAGTTGCCGCGAGGGAAGTCTTGGGATTCGGTACCAGCGTACTGGGAAGCGCGGATACGGCGAATAGGACTTTCGTACCAGGGGCGCGAAACCCGCAACTCCCCTGAAAAACGGTGCCGGCAATGAGCGCCGGAACCTCGGAACCCCCACACTCTTAAGATAACGCAAGACGCCGATAAAGGCGAGCGCACCTTCGAAGACACCTTAGGCAAAAGGGGGAGTATTCTTAGCGCAGCACAGGCGGAGGCAGCGGGCAACCGTGCAACCAGGGGAAATCAAGGCGGCGGAGAGAGAGTGCAAGGCCCTAACGCCTTGGGCGGAGGCCGCAGAGGCCCTCGTCGAACAGCTTTATGCAGATTCGCAAGCCGGGAGGTGGGACCTATCGAAGGAGAGGTTCATCCAATCGCTGGAAGGCAGTGTCCGGCACCGTTTCTCCGGCCGCACACACGCCGGGAATGAGATTGAAGCCTATCTCCGCAGCCTGCGCGTAGAAGACCTGGCGCTTGCGTGCGCCTGTGCCGACGGCTGCGAAGCGGCCTGGGAACAGTTTTTCCGCACCTATCGAGGCTGCCTGTACGCGGCTGCCGGGGCGATCACGGGCCTTGGGGCGGACGATCCGAGAGCGCGCGAGTTAGCGGATTCACTGTATGCCGACCTGTACGGCGCGGGCAGCCGGACGGAACGCCGGTCGCTCTTCTCCTACTTCCACGGGCGCAGCAAACTCGAGACGTGGCTGCGCGCTGTGTTGGCCCAGCGCCACGTGGACAGAGTGAGAGCGGCGAGGCGGCTCGAATCCTTGAATGATGGGGAGAACGAAGATCAGGCAACGCCTCTTGTTTGCAGCCATGCCGATCCGCCGGCCGATCCCGACCGCCAGCGCTATCTGACGCTTCTTCGCAAGGCGCTCGATGGAGCGCTCTCGAAGCTGGATGCCCGGGATCGCGCACGGCTCTCGTTCTACTACGCCGAAGGCTGGACGCTCGCGCAAATCGGCTGGCATCTTGGCGAGCATGAGGCAACGGCTTCGCGGAATCTCGAGCGCATTCGGCGGGAGCTGCGAGGCAAGGTGGAGGAATTGTTGCGGGCCGGTGCCGGCGCTGTCACCGGTACAGACGGGCAGCCCGGTCTCAGCGATGCGCAGATTGAACTGTGTTTTGAGTACGCGGTCGAAGATTGGCCCTTCGATCTGCGCGAGGCGCTCCAGAAGTCCCAGCCATCGAAAGCGAATCCGGGAGAGCAGCGCTCATGACAGTTTTTCGCAAGAACGGAAGGCTCACTCGTTCTAAGGAAGGAGGGAACCATGCCGCCGCGTGATCCCGAGACGCGGTTCGAACAAGTGCTCGCGCGGCACCTGCGGCGCGGATCATCAAAAATGGAGGCCGCAGAAGGCGCTGCGCCAACGGGGTGTTTAGACCCTGAGACCCTGGCCGCCTTCCACGAGGGCGCACTGACCGCCGGCGAAACTGCCGCGTGCAAGGAACACGTGGTGGCGTGCGAGCGTTGCCAGCAGGCGCTTGCTTCTGTTGAAGCGAGCGAGGCCGTGGCGACTAAAGAGGAAGAGGTGGTTCTGGGCGCAGCGGCCGTTGCGGCGCGTGCGGCGGCGGAGACTCCGCGAGCGAACCGTCGTACCGATGGAGTGGGGCGAACTTGGGTGCGACCGAAGAGGCTGCTGCTCTGGCAATGGCTCGTGCCGGCGACAGCAGTCGCCGCAGGTATCGTCATCTGGATTGGAGTGCGGGAAACGCGACAGTCCGCGCAAGCACCCGTTCAAATCGCGATGAACACAACCCCAAGCAAGGCACCTGAAGCGGTTTCGCCAGCCCCGGCGGCGCAACCACGAGCAGCGCTGAAGGATGCTGGACCGGCGCGTGGGGCAGAGACTGCGGCAAAGGCCGAAGGTCGAACAGTCGGCGGCTTCATAGGAAAACCCCAAGGTGCTTCGAGAGAAGTTCCACGGGAGGAAAGTGCGCATGCCCTCCCGCGAGTTGCAGCGCCGCGTCCGACAGAGGATGGGGCGCAGGCGTACTTCGGCAACGCAGCGCCGCAGAGCGTGTTGAACAAGACCTCCGGGGATCGGCTTATCTCGCCGAAGCTGGCCCCTGCGGCGCCGTCACCTGCCAAGAGCGAAGTGACAGCCGAAACTGAGAAACAAGAAGACAGGAAGCTCGCCGTAACCGCTGCCTTGGCCGATACCGATACGGTGGGCGGCGCGCGGCTGCGAAAAGACTATAGGGCGAAGCGCGCCGTCGGCGAGGAGCAGACGAGGCAAGAGGCCGAGGGGGACGTGTCGGTGAAAGGCCGCGAAATGGTCGCTTTGGACTCGCTCAAAGAGAACAACGCGGGTTTGCAGGCGGCGGGCGCCGGAACGAGGAATGCAAGTTGGGAGATCGCGGCGCCGGGCGGGCGCGTCCTCTGGCGCGTGGACGGAGGCGGGATTCAGAAATCAAACGACGGCGGAGCCGCGTGGACAGAGCAACCGAGCGGCGTAACGCCCCAGCTTCTGGCTGGAGCTGCCTCGAACGAACAGGTTTGCTGGATCGTCGGGCGGAACGGAACAGTCTTGCGCACGACCGACGGTGAGCACTGGGCGAAGATCGAGTTCCCGTGGCACGTCGACCTGGGCAGCGTGACGGCGACCGACGCACTGCACGCCTGGGTTTGGGACACAAACGGAAAGACGCAATACGCGACCAGCGACGGCGGGAAGACGTGGACGCTGTCAGGGGGAAGATGAGGGGGGCGGTCCGGGCTTCGAAAGCCGCGCAAGAAAATCCCGTCAGGCCGTTCTAAGAAAGCAAGCCATTCCGCGATGAGGTGAATAACATGCTTAACAAGCTCGACAGCAATTGGCTCCGGCGGCAGGTATTGGCGCGCGCTGGAGCGGCGATCTTAGGCGCAGTGCTCGTGGGCGCACTCTTGATTGCGGCGGGTCCCGCACGGCGCGCGTCTGGTGGGCAAGAGAACGCCGACGTCAAATCGTCCCAGCACGCGGCTACGACGCTCAGCGACCAGACGGATTTGGCCGTCACCGTCTATAACTCCAACATCGCGCTCGTTCGCGACGTGCGGCAACTCTCTCTGCCCCCGGGACTCTTCCAGCTCAAGTTCGAGGACATTGCCGCCACGGTGAATCCCGCAACGGTACATTTCCGTTCGCTGACCGATCCCGCCAAGCTCGGCGTGATCGAGCAAAACTACGAGTACGACCTGCTCGAGCCGGCGAAGCTGCTGCACAAGTATGTCGGGCGCGAGGTGACGCTGACGCGGTCGTACGTGGAAAACAACACGACCAAACGTGAAGAGATCAAAGCCACATTGCTCGCGGACAACAACGGTCCGGTCTGGAAAATTGGCAACGATATCGTGACCGGCTTGTACGCGGAGAGCTACCGCTTCCCGGAGGTGCCGGCAAACCTCTACGAGCGGCCGACGCTGGTGATGTCGCTCGAGAACGAGGGCGCGCGGCGCCAGCAAGTGGAAGCATCGTACCTGGCGACCAATCTCTCCTGGAACGCTGACTACGTGCTGACCGTGGCGCGTGACGACAAGGCCGCCGACTTGGACGGCTGGGTGACAGTCGTGAACAACAGCGGCACGGCGTTTCACAACGCGCGGCTGCAGCTTGTGGCGGGCGAATTGAATCGCCTGCCTCAACCAAGCGCGCGCGGCGGGATGGAGATGATGGACATGGCCAGATCGGCTGCGAAGGCGGCGCAGTTCGCGCAGGAGAGTTTCTCCGAGTATCACCTCTACACGCTGGGCCGTAAGACTTCGGTGGAGGACAAAGAAACCAAGCAGATCAGCCTGCTCGACGGGAGCGGCGTGCCGGTGGAAAAGCTCTTCATCGTGGACGGGCAGAATTTTTACTACCACAGCGCGCAAGCGCCCGGCGCGCCGCTGAAGGACGCGGTAAAGGTCTATTACAAGTTCAAGAACGATGAGAAGTCCGGCCTAGGCATTCCGATGCCGGCGGGAAACGTGCGCGTCTATCAGAAGGACTCGAAGGGCGGAATCCTGTTCGCCGGCGAAGACCGGATCGACCACACGCCGAAGGACGAGTCCATCACCATACATATCGGCAACGCCTTCGACGTCGTTTCCGAACGAAAGCAGACGGACTACAAGCGGATCGACACGCACGTTTGGGAGATGGAGTTCGAGATCACGCTGCGGAATCACAAGGACACGCCCATCGTCGTGCAGGTGAACGAACCGATCGGCGGCGATTGGGAGATGCTTTCCTCAACCTACAAATTCACCAAGACGGCCGCCTGGGCGGCGCAGTTCAACGTGCCGGTCGAAAAGAACGGAACATCGGTGCTGCGCTACCGGATTCGCGCAAGATGGTAGGGGGAAGCGGCCAGTGACCGGGGACTGGTGAAGAATCAAGAATCGAGCGGTGGGACAGGCAGGAATGCCTGTCCCACTGTCATCCCCTCACAAGTTGCCTAGAAAGAACTCCAAGACGCGGCGGAAGAGGTGCAACTCGGCGGCTTGGTCGCTGATGCCGTGGCCGCGGCCGGGATAGAGCTGGACTTCGGCGCAGCGGCCGGCATCGATGAACGCTTCGGCCAGCTCGACGGTATTGCCGAAGTGCACGTTGTCGTCGCCGGTGCCGGCGGCGATGAGCAGCTTCCCGCGCAGGTTCGCGGCGAAGTGCACCGGCGAGGAGTTCTTATACCCCTCGGGGTTTTCCTGCGGCGTGCCCATGTAGCGCTCCGTGTAGATGGTGTCGTACTGGCGCCAATCGGTGACCGGAGAACCGGCGAAGCCCGCCTTGAAGACGTCCGCGGCATGAAACATCGCAGTGAGCGTCATGTAGCCACCGAAGCTCCAGCCCCACACGCCGATGCGCGAGGCGTCCACATAGGGCTGGCGTTTGAGCCAAGCCACGCCAGCGAGCTGGTCGGCAAGCTCGATTTCGCCGAAATGCCGGTCAATGGGCGCCTCAAAGGCGTGACCGCGGCCGGACGAGCCGCGATTATCGATCGTGAAGACGAGGAAGCCTTTCTGCGCGAGGAGCTGGTTGAAGAGGAACGTACTGCCGCCCCATCGATCCACGACGAGCTGCTCCTGCGGACCACCGTAGAGCCTGACAATCACCGGATATTTCTTTGCCGAATCGAAATTCGCCGGAGGAATCATCATCGCCTGCAGAAGGGTGCCGTCCGCAGCGAGGATGGAAAACCACTGGACCGACTGCAAGCGCGCCGATGGGAGCGCGAGCGAAGCGCCGCCGGCCAGGTGGCGCGCCGCGGCGAGGACGTGCGCGGAGTCGGCGGGAAGCAGGTATTGCGCGGGCGGGGTCGCGGCGGTCGAGAAGGTATCCACGAAAAAGCGTGCGTCGGGCGAAAAAACGGCGCGGTGCGTGCCGGCGTCCAGCGTGAGGCGCATGGTTTCGCCGGAATCAAGTTCGGCGCGGTAAACGTGACGTTCGCGCACGCTGGCTTCCGTGGCCGCGAAATAGACGTAACCGCGCGCGGCGTCCACGGCGTCGAGCGAGGAAACTTCCCAATCGCCATGCGTGAGTTGACCCAGGAGTCTGCCGTTGAGGTCGTAAAAATAGAGGTGCCGGAAGCCGCCCGGATTGGGAAAGGGAGCGCCAGGGACGCGTGCCGATTCGCTTGTCCAGAGAAAGGTATCGCCGCCCGGGATGAAGTAGAGATCGTTGCTCAGGTTGACCCAGTGCGGGTCGTCTTCGCTGAGGAGAATTCGCGTGGCTCCTGTTTGCGGATCGGCCAGCAGCAGATCGAGCCTCTTCTGCGAGCGCGGCAAACGCTGGATGGCGAGATGCCGGCTGTCGGGCAGCCAATTCACGCGCGCAAGATAAACGTTCGTGTCGGCGCCGGTGTCCATCCAACGAGGTGTGACCTCGGTCCTATCCTTCGACGGAACATCGACCACGGCCACGCGCACGATGGGATTCGCTTCGCCGGTCTTGGGATAGGGCTCCCAGGTGGTCTCACCGTGGATGGTGAGAAAGTCCACGAGCGGATACTTGGTCACGGGCCGCTCGTCCATTTCGAGAAAAGCGATTTCAGTGGAGTCCGGAGACCACCAATAGGCTTCGTGGAGTTCCAACTCTTCAGGGTAGACCCAGTCGAGCTCGCCGTGGCGCAGGTCTTCGGAGCCATTCCGGGTGAGCTGCAATTCGCGTCCGGAGGCGAGTTCGACGAGCCACAGATCGTGATCGCGAATGAAGCTCACCCATTTTTCGTTTGGCGAGATCTTGGCGTCAGCGATTTCGGTGGCCTCGTCCTCGGGCCGATCCGCGAGGAGGCGTCTGGCCGCCCTGGTTTCGAGGTCGTACCAGTAGAGATCATCGTCGCCGATGAAGAGCAGTGCCTTGCTCGACGGCGCCCACACATAACGAGTCGGCGCAACTCGGCCGAGACCGGTGGCCTGGGTGTCGCGGCGGCGAGAGGGGGGCATGAGCTCGCGTAGCCGATCGGAATCGACGAGCAGGCGCGGCGGGTCGAGCGGGCGGGACGGATCAACCGCCCACAGGTCAGTCTTCGGCGGCGTGCCCGTCGTTTGCAGGAAAGAGAGGAGCTTGCTGTCGGGGCTCCAGGCGACACCGCGAGCGAGCGGCAACGAGAGCGCCGGGCCAGCGTAGATCTTCTCGATGCTGAGGCCGGCTTCCGCCGGAGGCGAGGTCCGCTGAGCGCTTGCCGTCAGGACAGCAGACAGGAAAGAGAGAACGACTAGCGAATACAACCTGCGCAGCTTGAATTCGAACATGACCCCTCCTGAGCGGCGAAATGCCATGCGGCCCGACATGTCGAGAAAACGACTTCAGTCTGAACCACCCACGATCGCGTCGGCTTCCATCTCGACAAGCATCTCGGGCGAAATCAGTTTGCTCACTTCGATCAGGGATGTCGCGGGGCGAATGGCGCCGAAGAATTCGCCGTGCGCGCGGCCGACCTTTTCCCACTCGGCGATATTGATGACGTAGATGCGCGTGCGCACGACGTCTTTGAGGCTCGCACCGGCTCTCGTGAGGGCCGCATCGATGTTCTTAAGCGTCTGGATGGCTTGGGCGCGGGCGTCGCCCGCTCCCACGACCTTGCCGTCGGGCCCGGTGGCCGTCGTGCCCGAAACGCTGACGACGTTGCCGACGCGCACCGCGCGCGAGTAGCCCACGATCGGTTCCCACGGCGTCCCGCTGGAGATGTTCTGTCGTGCCATGATTCCCTCCGACCGAGAGGAAAGTGTACACAACGGAAGAGACTCTTGCGACAGCGGCCTGCGCGGCCGGCAATACAGAGCGACCGGGCGCCGGTTGAGCGGCGGCCATGTTACACTCGAACGATCAAGCGGCACGACCAGGCCCACCAGCATGGATGCCGCCGTCCGGAGCATGGCGACATGAGATGCAACAACATTCTGGAAGCGATTGGGCATACGCCGCTGGTGCGGCTGAACCGCATCAACCAGGGACTCAAGCCGCAAATCTACACGAAGTGCGACTACATCAGTCCCGGCGGTTCGATGAAAGACCGCATCGGCCTCACCATGATCGACGAGGCCGAGCGACAGGGCCTGCTCAAGCCCGGCGGCACGATTATCGAAGGCACGTCGGGCAACACCGGGATGGGCATCGCGCTGGTGGCGGCCGTGCGCGGCTACAAGATGGTCTTCACCATCAACGACAAGCAGTCGAAGGAAAAAATCGACTTGCTCAAGGCGCTCGGCGCCGAGGTGATTGTCTGCCCGACAGCGGTCGAGCCGGAGGACCCTCGCAGCTACTATTCGATCGCCAAGAAGCTGGCCGCGGAGATTCCCAATTCGTATTACCCCAACCAATACGCCAACGCCATGAATCCCGAGGCCCACTACCGCACCACCGGCCCGGAGATCTGGGAAGACAGCGAAGGCAAGATCACGCACTTCGTCTGCGGCATCGGCACCGGTGGAACGGTCAGCGGAGTCGGGAAGTATCTCAAAGAGAAAAACCCTAACGTCAAGGTGATCGGCGTGGACCCGATCGGTTCGGTGTACTACGACTTCGTGAAGCGGGGTGAGGTGATCAAAGCGAAGACCTACGTCGTCGAGGGAATCGGCGAGGACTTCTTCCCTACGACGATGAACCTGAAAATCATGGACGATGTCATTCAGGTGAACGATGAAGAATGCTTCGTCGTGGCGCGGCGGCTGGTCAAGCAGGAAGGGATTTTCACCGGCGGCTCGGGCGGAGGGTGCGTCTCAGCGACGCTGCGGCTGGCGAAAGACCTCGGGCCGCGTGACTTCGTCGTGGCGTTCCTGCCGGATACGGGGATGCGCTATCTGAGCAAGGTGTACAACGACGGATGGATGCGGGAGAGGGGCTACGTGGATGCGGAGGTGGCGCTGACGGCGGCGGACGTGGTCGCGGCGAAACACAAGAGCCGGAAGGCGCGCGAGTTGGTGATCGTGCGGCCGTACCAGACCGTCTTCCACGCGCTCAAGACCATGCAGGAACAGGATATTTCGCAGATTCCCGTATTCGAGGAGTCCACGCTCATCGGCGCCGTCTACGAGGATCAGATTCTGAACCTCGCGCTGCAGGGCAAAGACCTGCGCAAGCTCGTGGTGCGCGAGGTCATGGCGAAGCCGCTACCGGTGGTGCCGAAGAACGCACCGGTCGAGCGGGTGACGCACATCCTGAGCCACGAGAATCCTGCCGTGTTCGTGGACATGGGCGATTCGCGTTACGAAATCCTCACCAAATACGATCTGATGGGCACCATCGCCAGCCTGATGGAACAGAAGCGCTGATGGCCGCGGATAAGGCCTCTTTCTTCGTGCGAGCTGCGACTCCAAACAGGACGAGAACCCTGCGACATGCGAATTGACGAATTCAACGAGAGACTGCGCGATTCGATTCTGATCGCCGATGGGGCGATGGGTTCGATGCTGCACGAAACCGTCGGGGCGCAGCGCTGCTTCGACGAGCTGAACGCGACCGAGCCGGAGGCCGTCCTCCGCGTGCATCAGGCGTACGTCGCGGCGGGCGCGCAGATCATCGAAACCAATACGTTCGGCGCGAACCGGCTGAAGCTCGCGCCGCTGGGGTTGGCGGGCGAAGTTGCGCGGTTCAACGGCCGGGGCGTCAAGATCGCCCGCGACGCGCGCGAGTCGGCGGCGCGGGAGGTCCTGATCGCCGGATCGATCGGGCCGCTCGGCATGGGCCGCCAGGCCCGCGTCGTCTCTCGCGACGAGATCGTGGATATTTTCAAGGAGCAGGCACAGGCGCTCGAGGAGCGCGGTGTGGACCTGTTTATCCTGGAAACGTTTTCGGATCTGGACGAAATCGTGCTCGCCATTGATGCGCTGCGCTCGTTCTCGCGCCTGCCCGTCGTCGCCGAGCTGACTTATTCCGAGGAAGGCACGACGCATGGCGACGTGCGCCCGAAAGACGCGGCCTTGCGATTGAAAGAGAAAGACGTGCAGGTCGTAGGGACTAACTGCACGCTTGGCCCTCAGGCACTGCTCCCGATTCTGCAGGAGCTGGCCGCGGTGGAAGGGTTGCGCACGAGCGCGATGCCCAACGCGGGCTTTCCGAAGCGGTCCGGGGACCGGATTGTCTATCCGAAGTCTTCGCCTGAATACTTCGCGCTGTTCGCGCGGGAGGCCGCGAAGCTCGGGGTGCGCATCCTGGGCGGGTGCTGTGGCACGACGCCTGCGCACGTCCACGCGATGGCCGAGGCGGTGAAGTCGCTGCGGCCGGGGAAGCAGGTCGCGGCGGCGTCCGTGGCCGAGGCGGCTCCCGCCGCGAGGCGCAAGGTAACGCGCGAACCCGAGAGCAAGCTCTGGAAAAAGATCAAGGCCGGCGAGTTTGCGATCTCCGTGGAGATTGATCCGCCGAAAGGCATCTCGCTCGAGCGAGTTTTCGAGCAAGTGGACCGCGTCATGGCTTCGGGCCGCGTGGACGCGATCGACATCAATAGCGGCACGATGGCGCGCGTGGGCATGGACGCGATGATGACGGCGGCGGCGCTGGAGGCGCGCGGCGTAGAGACAATTCCGCACCTCACCACGCGCGACTTCAACATTATCGGCTTGCAAGCGATTCTCCTCGGCGCGTGGACGGTCGGCGGCGTGAGAAATGTTCTGGCGATCACCGGCGATCCGCCGTCGGTCGGCGACTATCCGGAAACGAGCGGCGTATACGAAATCGACGCCGTGGGGCTCGTGCGAGTGCTCAGCCGGTTGAATCAGGGACAGGACTGGTCGGGAAAGACTCTCGGCGGCCCGACCAATTACACGATCGGCGTGGCCCTGAATCCGCTGGCCGATGACCTCGATCACGAGACCTCGCGCTTCGTCGCGAAGGTCGAGGCCGGGGCGCACTTCGCCATGACCCAGCCGCTCTTCGACCCGGAGCATTGGCACGCCTTTCTGAAACGCATCGGGGGCAAGTCACCCATCCCGATCTTCGTCGGCGTCTGGCCGCTCACGAGTTATAAGCAGGCGCTGCGGTTGAATAACGAAGTGCCCGGCATCGTCATACCCGACGCGGTGCTGAAAGAACTCGAGGCCGCCGGCTTGGGAGCACGCGACCGTGGCTTTGCGCTGGCGCGGCGCATGCTCGAGTGGGCGCGGACCGAAGTCGCCGGCGCTTACCTGATCCCACCATTCAAACGGTACGAAGAAGTCCTGGAGATTCTGTAACTCATCCTAGAAGAAGAGAAAGCGCTTGCGGCGGGGGCGGGTGGCCTCGTCAGCAACCTCGGGGACGTACGGGAGTGGGCGGCCTTCCCAAGCGGCACGGGGATTCTCGAGGAACAGCGCCCGTGCCACCTCTTCGCCGAAGCGCTCCCGCACGGCGTCGTAGGCCGGGCGGAGACGCAGCGGCCGCCCGCGCAGGTTATGCGCGTCACTGGCGACGAAATGGACGAGCCCCTGCCCGATCCAGCGCTGTGCGAACTGCCGAGCGGCCGGTCCGAAGCTCCCCGTCAGCACACTGGCCGTCACCTGCGCGGCACAGCCGAGCTTCACCCAGCGTGCGAGCCGCTCGGGCTGGCCACGTAGGATGGCGTTGCGCTCGGGATGGGTGATGATGGGTTGCAGCCCGGCGAGCTGCAGCTCATGGAGCGTCTGGCCCGCCGATGGCGGGATGGCGAACTCGTTGAACTCAACCAGAAGGTAGTTCCGCTGGCAGAGCGTGAAGCGCTGCGGATCGGACTTCAGTGCTTCCAGATTCTCCGCATTGAGGCGAAAATCACAGCCGATTCCGAGCTCCAAGCCCGGGCCGATTAAGGCCTGGAGTTCGTCTCGGAGCGCACGGACACGGCGCGGATCAAAACAGAAGTCGTCGCTGGCATGAGGGGTGGCGATGACGTGGGTGATACCATCGGCGATCGCCGACTGGGCCATTTGCAGAGCCACGTCGATGGTCTCGGGCCCGTCGTCGATTCCCGGAAGAATGTGGCAGTGAATATCGATCATGACAGTCTCATGCCTCAGCGCCCCCAGGCAGAGAAAGCTTGCCAAGCGCCGATCAAGAAAAGCAGCACTGCAAAAACCTGGCGCATCCGCCGGGGCTTCAGCGTTTGTGCCAGCCAGCTGCCGGCGACGGCGCCGAAGAAAATGCCGGGCATCAGAAGCAAACCCACCCGCCAGGATACGTAACCGGAGCGGCTGTACTCCAGGAATCCGAGCAAGCCGGTCGGTGGAACCAGCGCCACAAGGCTGGTGCCCTGGGCGCGGTGCTGCTCAAACCCCAACACCAGCACGAGAAAGGCGATGAGCAGTATTCCGCCCCCCACGCCAAACATGCCTGCGGCAACGCCGCCGACGATTCCGGCGAGAATGATAGCGGCCAGGCGCAGCGGCGAATCAGCCATCATTCCTCCCGGCCGGGTTCACCTGTGCCGGAGTCGGCTTGTGCCACAGGAGCACGGCGGCAACCATCATGAAGAGTCCGAATATACCTTTGAGGTCGCGCGAAGCGGTGTGAACGGCCAGCCGGCCGCCCAGGTCGGCACCGAGCAGGATTCCCACAGCAGAGAGAATGCCAGCGGTTAGGTCAACCTGCCGCCGTCTCCAGTACACGGACAATGCTCCCAGGCCCAGCGGCGGAAGGAGGATAAAGAGCGAGGTGCCCTGGGCGAGATGTTGGTCCATGTGCATCAAGAAGACGAGTGCGGGGACGAGCAGGATGCCGCCGCCGACGCCCATCAATCCCACCAGGACCCCGATAGCCAGCCCGAGCAATATGACCACCAGAACCATCATTCCGCGACCCTCCTAGATGCGTCATCATCCTGTACACGAGTCGTGCGAGGCAACAGAATTTGATCAGCATGACACCCAGGCCACACCCGGCTTTTGCCCGTTGCGGATTCTTGCTATAGTTTCTCGGCCTCCAAGTTGCAGTTCATTTCTTTCGCTTCGAGAGGAGACGGAGTCCACGCCATGGCGACAGACCGCAAACCCGAGCACTTCAAGGGCTCACAACTCAAAGTCGGCATCATCGGCTGCGGTTACGTGGGTCTGCCCCTCGCGCTGCGTTTTGCTGAAGCCGGCCATCGCGTCATCGGCTTCGACGTGGATCCGGCAAAAGTGAGCAAGCTGAACGCCGGAAAAAGCTACATCGAGCACATTCCGCAGACGAAGATCCAGCAGTTCGTGATCAGCAAGCATTTCTCGGCGACCAGCGATTTCACGCGGCTGCGCGAGGTGGATGCCATCCTCATCTGCGTTCCGACGCCGCTCGACGAGCGCCGCGAGCCCGATCTCAGTTACGTGGAGCAAACGGCGAAAGCGATCAGCCCGAACCTGCAGAAGGGACAGCTCGTGGTGTTGGAATCCACGACTTACCCGGGCACGACGGAAGAGATGGTTTTGCCGATCCTGGAAAAGAGCGGGATGCGCTGTCCGATTGCCAGCGGTCCCGACGCGGAGAATATTCCGTGCGATTTCTTCCTGGCGTTTTCACCGGAACGCGAAGACCCGGGCAACAAGCACTTCGGGTTAGCCCAGATTCCGAAGGTTGTGGGGGGGGTGAATCCGCCGAGCGGACGCGCGGCGCAGGCGCTGTACGCGCAGATCGTCGGGCGGGTCGTGCCGGTCAGCTCGACGCGGGCGGCGGAAATGGCCAAGCTGCTCGAAAACATCTTCCGGTGCGTGAACATCGCGCTGGTCAACGAACTGAAGCTGCTTTGCCTGCGCATGGGCATGGACATCTGGGAGGTGATTGACGCGGCCGCGACCAAGCCGTTCGGTTTCATGCCGTTCTATCCCGGGCCCGGACTGGGCGGCCACTGCATTCCTGTGGACCCCTTCTACCTCTCGTGGAAGGCGCGTGAATACGATTTCGCGACGCGGTTCATCGAGCTGGCGGGCGAGGTCAACACCGCGATGCCGTATCACGTGGTCGAGGCCATCAGCGGCGCGCTCAACCAGCACCAGAAGAGCTTGAAGGGCTCGCGCGTGCTCTTGCTGGGCGTGGCTTACAAGAAGGACGTGGATGACCTGCGCGAATCGCCCTCGCTTAAGATCATGCAGCTGCTCATCGAGCGCGGGGCACACCTCGACTACAACGATCCTCACTTTCCGCAACTCCACAAAATGCGGCATTACGACTACGGACAGATGAAATCCGTGCCGCTGACTCCGCAAACGTTGGCCTCTTACGACTGCGTGGTGATCGCCACGGACCACTCCACCTACGACTACGCCGCGATCGCAGACGGCGCGAAGCTGGTGGTCGATACGCGCAATGCCACGCGGCGCCTGATGCGCCATCGCGAGAAGATTGTTCTCTGCTGAGGGGCGATGAGCCCGTACCTCGAAGAAATCCGCCGGCAACTGGAGGAGAGCTGTCGCGTCAAACACAGCTTTTCCAGGGAACTCCTCGGCCGCATGGCGCAATTCGCCAAGCGGTCGGCAGAATCGTTGCGCGCGGGAGGCAAACTCATCTTTTTCGGGAACGGAGGCAGCGCGGCGGACGCGCAGCACATGGCCGCGGAGCTGGTGGTGCGGCTGCGCGCGGAGCGGCCTGGGCTTGCGGCGCTGGCCTTGACGACGAATCCTTCGGTGGTGACGGCGGCGGGAAACGACTACGGCTTCGACCGTATCTTCTCGCGGCAGATCGAGTCGCTTGCCGGCCCGCAGGATGTGCTCGTGGCCCTTTCGACAAGCGGCACGAGCCCGAATATCGTGCGCGGCGTGGAGGCGGGGCGTCTCCGGGGAGCGTTTCTGGTGGCCTTCACGGGGGAAACCGGCGGGGCGCTCGCGGAGAAAGTGGACTTGCTCCTCAACGTGCCGTCACGCGACCCGCAGCGCATCCAGGAAGCGCACATCACGATGGGGCATATCACCATCGCTCTCATGGAACAGATGGTTTCCGGCGGCGCCGCGCGCCAGTAGGCGCTATTGCGAGCGGGTCAACTGGACTTGGGCGCTCCCGTACGGCATCTCCGCTTCGAGCAGAACGGGCGTGCGCGCGGCGTCATTGGCCAGTGAGAGAGCAAAGTGCGTGTTCTTCAATTCCATACCGCGCTCGAAGACGCGCAGCTCGATCCTGGAAACCGAGTAAGTGCCGGCGGGAACCTGCACTTTGGCAGCAGATTCAACCAGCCTGGCCACGACATCATAGAGCTGACGGCCGTCATAGACCGGCGCGCGCACTTCCTTCGTCTTGGCCCAATCCACCGTGCGCAGAAACTGCGCCATCCCGAGAGGATCGCGCGTTCCTGGCAGGACGCGCGCCAGGGCTACCCCGCGTTGCGAGGGTTGAGCGAGCTCTTGGCCGGTGGTCATCCGCAGGAGGCTGTCCACCGTCTGCCCGCGCTCGTGCAGGTGCAGCTCATACTGCAGCGAGGCGAGCGTCGAGGCATCGCTGTAAGAGTCGAATTGATCGTCGAGTTCGAAGATCATGCGCAGCGGGTTTAGCGTATGCGCGAAGGCCTGCAGGTGCCAGGCCGGGCGGCCATAGAATTCGCGCCGCTCATTCACCGAGAGGCGGATCGTGGCGACGTTGTTGAGTTTCAAGAAGTTCGCGGTATAGTCGAGAACTTCGCCCGGCCGCAGGGGTAAAACAGGAGCCGGCGCCGGCTTTGCCGTGCGCGGTGCACGCCGGGGCTTATGGGTCTGGGCGGCATGGCCAACAAGAACGAGCAGAAGCGCAGCGACAGCCGCGAGAAGCGCGGCGGTGATTTTGGGAGAGATTAGTGAGCCTTGGTTTGCCACGGTCGTTCAAACGCCTCCACGCGTTGCGCCGTTGCCCGGGAGGAACCATGATACAGAATTGGAGGATTGTGCGCTCTGCCAAGCAAGCTATAGTGAAGCGTAGCGAAAAAGAGGGTGACTGGCGGGTGGCGGGCCAGCCGCGGTTCCGGCCTCGATAGCCCAGCCACTCCCGTAGTTCTCTTTCAAGGGGGGATTGCCAAGAATGCGTTACCTTGTGACGGGTGGCGCCGGCTTCATCGGCTCGAATACAGTGGATGAACTGGTTCGCCGGGGACAGAGCGTCGTGGTTTTGGATGACCTCTCCACCGGCAAGGAAGAGAACTTCGCTGACGTCCGCAACAAGATCACCTTCATCCGAGGCAGCGTCACCGATCTCGAGGCGGTGCGCCGCGCCGTCCATGAGGCGGATTACGTCCTGCACCTTGCCGCGCGGACTTCGGTGCCGCGCTCGGTGAAAGATCCGCTGGAAACGAATCGCATCAACGTGGACGGCACGCTCAACGTCCTGATCGCCGCGCGCGACGCCAAGGTCAAACGCGTGGTCTATGCTGCCTCCTCTTCCGCTTACGGTGAGACACCGACCCTGCCCAAGGTCGAAACCATGCAGCCAGCGCCCATCTCGCCCTACGGCGTCACGAAGTTTGCAGGCGAGATCTATGCACAGGTCTTCGGCCGAGTCTACGGCCTGGAAAACGTTTCGTTGCGCTATTTCAACGTGTTTGGGCCGCGGCAAGACCCGAGTTCACCATATTCGGGCGTGCTCTCCAAGTTCATCACGGCGTTCCTCGAGGATGGCCAGCCGATCGTCTTCGGCGACGGCGAGCAATCGCGCGATTTCACCTACGTCGAGAACGTGGTGCAGGCCAATCTCCTGGCGTGCGACGCCGCGAGCGCTTCCGGCCGGGTGTTCAACGTCGGCGTGGGCGGCCGGTTCACGCTGAACCAGACGCTGCGCCTGCTGGATGAGATTTCGGGCAAGCACCTAGCAGCAAAGTACGAGGCGCCGCGCGAGGGCGATATCCGTGATTCGCAGGCTGATATTTCCTTGGGCCGCGAGATCCTCGGCTACGATCCCACCGTCGGATTCGAAGAAGGGCTGCGGCGCACCTACGAGTGGTACCGCAAGGCCCACGTGAAAGCCACCGCCAAGATCCATTAACGCGAGACCGGCGGGCTGCTCCGGCAACTGAGCGACACGACAGGCACAGTCAAGGAATCTTCTGAAGAGACGGCACCGCCCGTTCAGCTTCCACAGTCATGACGCACCGTCGCCCAGGCAATTCCCTCCCCTGCGCTACACAAGGACCGACCTGCATGCTAGGCTATTGCCGTCTCAACTGAATTTCCCGGACCGTTCCTAACCTAGAACGCGATGGCGGCTCGGACGAATGCCCAAGAAGTCACTGCTGAGAACGGTTGGAACGGCACGATCAGGCTCGGATTTCCCGGTCGCACCTGCGCAATCCTGATGAGGCCACTCACACTGCTTCCCGCCGCGTCGCGCCCATTGTTCCCGCTGCTGATCGGGTTGTTTTTTCTGCCTGCCGTTGGGCACGGCGCGCAGAAGGTGAGCCTGCCAGCCGGCCGGACGGGCATCGCCGATCTGGAGGCCATCAGGCAAGAACGCCGAGGCGATCTCTACATCGCCGAGGGCGATGTGGTCATTCGCTATCAAGGCATGCGCTTGCGGGCCGACAAAATGCAGTACGACGCCGCCACTTACGACGCGCTCGCGTCAGGCCACGTCCAGTTTGACTACGAGAACCAGCACCTGGAAGCGGATGAGGCCCGTGTCAACGTGCGCACCGGCCACGGCCTCTTCACCCGCGTGCGTGGCACGGTGAGGATCGATCGGAAACCCAACTTCAACGTGCTGGTCACCACGAACCCGCTCTATTTCGAGGCCGAGCAGGTCGAACGAATCAACGCAGGGACTTACATCATCCGGCATGCCTGGATGACCGTTTGCCTTCCCGATCATCCGAAGTGGAAGTTTTACGCGCCGCGGGCGCGGCTCAAGCTCGACAAGGAAGTCGCGCTCGTCAACGCCAATTTCCGGCTGTTCCGGGTGCCGCTGATCTATTTGCCCTACGCAACCGCGCCCGCAGGCAGCAACGTGCGCCAGTCCGGAATTCTTCTCCCCGCAATCGCCAACAGTTCGAGCAAAGGCTTTGTTTTCGGCGACGCGTTGTACTGGGCGCCAAACCCGTGGTTTGACACGACGCTGGGGGCCGAGCTGCTCAGCCGCCGCGGCTCGAGCGAACGGGCCGACGTGCGCGCCCGTCCGTGGGAAAATATCTCATTCTCATATCACTATTTCGGCGTGATCGACCGTGGCTTGCTGCAGCCGGATGGAACGCGCGCACGTCAAGGCGGGCATGAAGAGCGCGCTTCGTTTCAGGCCCTGCTCCCTCACGGTTGGCGCGCCGTAGCCGACGTGAACGAACTGTCCTCGCTGACCTTTCGGCTGGCGTTTTCGGACACCTTCGGCGAAGCGGCCAACTCCGAGGTGCGCAGCTCTTCGTTCCTCACCAATAACTTCGGCGGCTTCAGCCTGAATTTTGCTGCGCTCAGCGACAAGAGTTTCCTTTCGATTGAGCCGGAGACCTCCGTCGTCGTCCGTAGCGCGCCCGAAGCGAGGTTCAGCTCGGTCGAACAAGCGCCGTGGAAAGGCCTGCCGTTCTACTTCGGTTTCTCCGCGTACGCTGGCGCGGTGCACCGCGCCGACGAGAATCTAAACACGGCGACGGCCGTCCAGCGATCTGAGTTTGCGCCGCGGGTCACGGTGCCTTTGCACTGGGGCTCATGGCTCGGCGTCACAACCACCGCAGCCTTTCGCTCGATGTTCTATGGAACACAGCTCCAGAATGGGGCGGTGGTTGACCAAGGGGTTTACCGGAATGCCGGTGAGTTCACTGTGGAGATCCGCCCACCCGCGCTTGAACGCGTCTTTGAGGAGAAGTCTTCCGGGAGGAAGTGGAAGCACGTCATCGAACCGGAATTGACCTATCATCGCGTTACCGGGGTCGTGGATTTCAGCCGCTTCATCCGCTACGACGAGAACGACACGCTCACGAACACGAACGAGGTCGAGTACGGCATCACCCAGCGTCTTTACCGGAAGACAGCCGACGGCCAAGCCGAGGAGTTTCTCTCCTGGAGCGTCGTGCAAAAACATTATTTCGATCCGACCTTCGGCGGCGCTCTCGTGCCGGGCGCGCGAAACGTATTTCAAGCGCTGGATTCGATCACGCCATTTGCGTTTGCCGACGGGCCACGGAATTGGTCGCCGATTGTAAGCGACTTGAGGCTCACACCGGGCGGCCGCTACGACGCCGAGTTTATTCTCGACTACGACCCGCAAAAGAAGAAAGTCACTTCCATCGGTTCTCTCGCCAGGGTGAGACCCTACCGGGATTTTTTCGCCACGGTGGCGCACTTTCGCATGCAGTCGGATCCCATATTGCAGCCGCTCTCCAATCAGATTCGCGCTCTCGTCGGATACGGCCAGCTCAACCGCAAGGGTTTTAATGTGTCCGCGGGCTTGAACTACGACATCACCCAGCGATTCCTACAGAGCCAGCTCGTACAGTTCAGTTACAACGGCGGATGCTGCGGCCTCGCGCTGGAGTACCGGCGCCTGGCGCTGATACCGGTCCGCACGGAGAATCAGTTTCGCATCTCGCTGACGATCGCAAACATCGGCACATTCGGGAACTTGCGCCGGGAAGAGAAAGTCTTCTAGGCGGCTAGAGAAGGGACGCGAATGCAGCAGCAAACCTCCCCATGAACGACGCCAACCTCGCATTCGCCTCGATGGAAGAGGTTTCTGCTCTCGTCCGGAAGAGGAGGGTTTCTCCCGTCGAGCTGACGAAACTGATGCTCGAGCGCATCGAGCGGCTCAATCCCGACCTGAATGCCTATTTGCAGGTGACCGCGGAACAAGCGCTCGCGCAGGCCTGCAAGGCGGAAGCGGAGATATCCCGGCGTCGCGGCCGCGCGCGGTATCGTGGTCCGCTTCACGGCGTTCCCATTTCGCTCAAAGACAACATTGAGACCGCGGGAATCCGCACGACGGCGGGTTCGAAAATCTTGCGCGACTGGATACCGGCTCGCGACGCAAAGGTCGTGACGCTGCTGCGGCGAGCGGGCGCCGTCATTCTCGGCAAGACAAACCTGCACGAGTTCGCCTACGGGGCCACCACGAACAACCCGCATTACGGCCCGACGCGCAACCCGTGGGACCTCGAACGCATCCCCGGCGGATCAAGCGGCGGTTCCGCCGCCGCAGTTGCCGCAGGGCTATGCTATGCATCGATCGGCACGGACACCGGCGGCTCGATCCGTAACCCTGCGGCGCTCTGCGGGATCGTCGGCGTCAAACCCACATGGGGAGCCGTAAGCTGCGAGGGGATCGTGCCACTCTCGCCTACCCTCGATCACGCTGGATCCTTGACGCGATCGGTTGCCGATGCCGCCATTTTGTTGGACGCCATCTGGGAGAAGGCCGGAAGCAGGCCGCGGCGCGGCTTCTTTGCTTCTCTCGGGGCAGCATCAAGAAGAATCCGGCTGGGCCGTCCGCGCGAATTCTTCTTCGAACTTGTGTCGGACGACGTGCGGCGCGTCTTCGCGCAGGCTCTGCGCGAATTGGAGAAGCGAGGCGTTCAAATCGTGGAAGTCAGCGTCCCTCTTCTGCTGGAAACCGAGGAAGTCGGCAGCCAGATCGCTTGGGCGGAGGCTACGCACTGCCACGAGAAAATGGGGTTCTTCCCGGCGCGCGCGTCTGAGTATTCGGAAGACGTCCGCAAACGGCTGGAGAAGGGCGCGACGGTTTCCGCCACGTCCTATCTGCGGGCCCTCGAGTTACGCAGCGAGTTTCAAACGCAATTGTCAGAGGCATTCACAAAGGCTGGGGTGAACGCCTTGATCGCACCGGCGAATCCCATCGCCGCACCACTCATCGGCGAGGAGAGCACGAAGATCGGCGCCCGCGAATATTCGACGCGCGCCCTGCTGCTGCGCCTGAACCGCCCGGCGAATCTCGCCGGAGTGCCGGCGCTGACGATTCCTTGCGGACTGACGGCGAAGGGTTTGCCCGTCGGAGTGCAACTGATCGGCCGGTCTTCCATGGATGACTCGCTCCTGCGCGTCGCGGCTCACTGCGCGCGAGTCTGCGATTGGAGCGCCGGGCGGCCCACCGCAGCAGCGTAGTCTGGAACCGGAGCCGTCGTTCCTGCCACCGCGCCGCGAATGCGGAGCAAACGTCCGCCAATCAGATAACCGAGCGTGCCGGTCGCCATTCCAGCGAAAACATCGGCAGCGTAATGATAGCGGCCATAGACCGTCGAAACGCACATCAATACCGCGAACGGCAGAAAGACCCAGAAGAGCCACCGGCGGTGCCGCCACGCGCCCCAGAGCGCCGCCGTCGAGCCCGCCACGTGTTCGCTGGGAAACGCCGCACCACGCACGCGGCCGAAGTGCTCGATCAGGTTGATGAGCGCGGTGAAGAAGCCGCCCTTCAACTCGCCACGCCATGAACCGGCCATGGCGAACCAGGGACTCTCGATCGGATAGAAAATGGAGAACGTGTAACCAATCGAATAGGCAACGACGACGTAGGTCATCGCCGACCAGTAGGCCTTCCAGTCTCGGCGGTAGTAGAGAATGCCGCCGAGTACCACCAGATAGAAAAAGTAAGTGATGTAGGCGAATTGCATGAAGTCGTTCAACGCCGGGAAGGCAAATTGCTCCAGCCAAACGCTGGGATGAACGCCCGCAAGACGGTAATCGAAGGCGATCAGACGGACATCGAACCAGCCGGGATAGACCAAGTGCACCATCTCGCCGAGTTCCTCAAAACAGAACAGGAAGAAAAGATGTGGATACCAGTGCCGCCAGAAATGCCAGAAGCGGTGCGTCCAGGTCTCGCCGCGGCCCAGTGCCGGAGTTGTCGAGCGCGTCTCGAGATGGCACAACGCGAAGATGATCATAGCTACGAGCCCCTGCAGGGCGCAGAGGGCAAACGGGTGCGCGAGATTGTGACGCCAAAATAAGATCAGAGATGAGGTAAGAGCCAAGTAGCTGAGGGCGACCCACTCAAACGCGCCGCAGGTGGCCCAAGTGACAACCACCGCACGAAGGAGTTTTTCGGCAAGCTTTCCCGCTTGCGGCCCAACGCATGCCGGCCGGCTGTTTGGCTCCCAGGAAATCGCGCCGGCCTCTTCGCGAAGCTTCTGCGATGGCATCCGATTCATACGTCTGACCCCTGCTTTGCGATTCGCGCTTTCTGTTGTCGTAGGAATTGGCCAACGGCTTTGCCGGTTAGCCGCCGTGGTTCTTTCTTCTCGCGCCACTGCAAAATCGGCCAGCCATTCGCGCGGGCGAGGCGGGTGAGCCTCCAGGAAGGATTCACGGCAAACGGATGACCGACGGCCGCAAGCAGCCAACGATCGCTCGCGCGATCGGCATAGGCAAAGCACTGTTCCAAAGCGAGCCCCTCGATCTCCGCGAGACGCGCGACGCCACGGGCCTTGGCTTCCCCGGCCAACGGTTCGCCGAGCACTTGGCCCGTCCAGCGCCCGTCGGAGACTTCGAGCCGAGTCGCGCACACACGCAGACTCGAGGCACACCCCCGCGCGGCAAGTTGCGCTTTCACGGCGAGCGCAGCGCAGTCCGCGAGGAACTCGAGCGTGCCGCTCAGAATGACGATTCGGTGTCCCCGCTCGGCGTGCCACTGGAGGCGCTCGAGCGCGCCCGGGAAGAAGGCCGGGACTATTCGCTCGACAAAGAGCTGGGGCGCGCCGCGATCGATTACCGCCAGGCCACGCAGGTACATTTTGTTGGAATGACGCATGGCCCAGAGGCCGCGGGGCGCCAGCCGAACCGCTTCTCCCAGCCAACGCAGGAAGTGCTCAGTTCGCAGAGCGCCTCGCCTCCGGAGCAGATGGACGAAACGAAGCTCGAGCGACGGCGGCGGCGCCAGCGTGCCATCGAGGTCGAAGAACGCCGCTCGTGCCGCGGCGCAGTTCCGAGCCGGCCGGCGGATCATGCGGCCTCCTGCATGTTTCTGCGGCGCGCATCGTCAAGACTGCGCGCGAAGTATTGCCAGCCTTCGATCAGCACGGGGAGACCTCGGACCAGGCAGAAAGTCGCGGTTGACCAGGTGATCGCTTGCGCGCCGCAGCGAATCCAAACTTGGGCAGGGCCTCCGAGCGCGCCCAGCACGGCCACGGGCCCGCGCGAAAGAGCAAGTTCGAGGCCGAGGTAACAGAAGCAGGCGCACTTCATCGCCGCGTAGAGTCCCCGGCTCCAGCGTGACGCGACCAGCGTCTTGCCCCACCAAGTTTCGATTATCGACTCCCCTCCCCAGCCGGTGCGGCCCGACTTTGCTGCGAGACCGCGGAGAAAGTCCGTCGCGGTTCCGCGGACGAAGAAGAGCACCGGAAGCCACAGCGAGACCATGCCCACTACGGCGAAATAGGTGAAGTAGACGTTCTCGATCATGCGGTCGCCCAGGATGTCAAGCTGCGCGCCCATGGGAGTAGCCAAGTTCTTCCGGCGCGCGATGTGCCCGTCCAGGGCATCGAGCGCGATGGCTCCTACGGTCAGCGCTACTGCTCCCAGGTTTGCCCAGGCGCTGCGGCCAAACAGGCTGACCGCGCCGAATCCCAGGGTCACCCGAAGAACGGTGATGCGGTTGGGTGTCCAGATCATTTGCGGCTCTCCAGCCCCGCGTTCCGCCGGGGCACGGGCACCGGGAGAGCACGGCCTTCGCCAAGGGGCAGGTTCACAACATCCATGGAATGAGTCGCTTATAGAGAGCTTCCCGGCAGGCAAGGCCGACGAACGACAACAATAGCTGTCAGCTGCAGGGCATTCCCGTCACTCGTTGAAGAGCTGCGTCACCGACAGGGAGCGAGGCACGGCAAACGCCGGGAGCGAGTTCTTGTGCGACAATGTGGTCGGGAGGAAGCTTGCAAGCCATCACGCTCGATGTCTCCCTAGCCGGGGCGTTTCTGGCGGGACTGGTGTCGTTTCTCTCGCCGTGCGTGCTGCCGCTCGTCCCGGGATACATTTCGATGTTGAGTGGCATCGGTGTGGAGCAATTGCGGCAGGGCCGGCAGCCGCGCGGGAGCCTGATCAATTCTGCTCTTTCCTTCGTGGTGGGTTTTTCGGTGGTGTTTATCGGCTTTGGCGCTTCCGCGAGCGCGGTGGGCCATTTCCTCAAGCAGAACAGGACCCTGCTGGCGCCAGTGGCGGGCGCGCTGATCGTGCTGTTCGGTCTGCACCTTCTCGGAGTACTGGCGAGGGTTTCCGTGCGCGCCGGCCTGATCGCCGGGGCGGTGCTGGCGGGCGCAGGAATCGTGGCCTGGCTGGAGTTCCGAGGCGCCGGGCACACCCTGCCAGTGCAATTCCTGTCGCTCTCGCTCATCGGTTTCTTCGGCCCGTCGATGACGCGTTGGCTCAATCGCGACGTTCATCTGCGCAACGTGGGCGGACGCCAGCCCGGCATCGGGAGTGGTTTCCTGATGGGTTTCGCGTTCGCGTTCGGCTGGACGCCATGCATCGGCCCCATCCTCACCACCGTGCTGGCGCTCGCGGCGGCCAGCGACACGATCGCGCGCGGAGTTTTTCTCCTGGCCGTTTATTCGGCGGGACTCGCCATTCCATTTCTGCTCACTGCCCTGGGAATCGGGAGGTTTCTGCGTTTCTACCAGCGCTTTCGGCGCCACCTGCACGCGGTTGAGTTAGCCAGCGGCGCGCTCTTACTTTTCGTCGGTGTGCTGATCTATTCCAACCGGCTGACCTGGCTGTCGGGTAAGCTATCTTTTCTGAACCGCTTCGTCTGGTAAGACAGAAGAGGGAGATGGAGCGCAGGGAGTTTCACGAATGAAGAAGATCACCCTGATCGTGGTCACCGTGTTGGCCTTGGCGCTGGTGGTGCACCGGATCGATCAGATTACCCGGGTGAAGGTGTCGCGCGTGGTGAAGACTCCGGGGGCAGTCGACATTGCGCCCGTGGTGCCGGAGGTCACGTTCAAGGACTTGAACGGCGGGAAGATTTCGCTCGCGCAGTACCGCGGCAAGGTTGTGCTCGTCAACTTTTGGGCTACCTGGTGCGATCCTTGTCGCATCGAGATTCCCTGGCTCATCGAGATGCAGCAGAAGTACGGCTCCCGCGGCTTCACGGTGCTTGGCGTGGCCATGGATGAGGAAGGCAAGAGCGTGGTCGAACCCTACCTCCAGAAGGAGCGTTTTAAGACGGACGACAAACCGGACCAGGCCATCAATTACCCGATCGTGCTGGGCGACGACGCCATCGCGGATAGATTCGGTGGGCTCATCGGTTATCCGACCAGCATCCTGATTTCACCCGAGGGCCGCGAGATGAAGCACATCACCGGGCTGATCAGCTACGACGAGATGGCCCGTGCGATCGAATCACAGTTGCACTAAGTTGTTCCCTTTCTACCGGCTTTCCTTCGTGAGGCACTTGCCCGGAACTTTCCCCCTGCTGTAACCTCGAAGCATGCTCGACGAACAGGATTTTCACAAAAAGTGTGATGCTGCGTTCGAAGAAGTGAGGAGAAAACTTCTGCCACTCAGCGATATCCACGGCTTTGACGTGGAAGGCGGGTCCGGGAAGCTCGAGATTGTCTTCGAAGAGCCGGAAGAAGCGAAATTCGTCATCTCGCCGAATACCCCGGTACGGGAGATTTGGATTTCGGCGCTGGCGACGAGCTTCAAGCTGGGTTGGTCGGAAACGGCCGGCACATTCGTCCTCGAAAAGACAGGGGAGACTCTTCATCAGGTCGTCGGCCGAGTCATCAGCCAGCAGCTGGGGGCCGAGGTCAAACTGTGAGGGGCGCGCGCATCGGATGGGCGGCGGTGGCGGTGCTTGTCGCTGGAGTTCTTCCCGCGGCCGGCCAGTCGGGCTTGCGAAGAGCGAAGGACATCGTCGCGCCGAGCGCCTACGTATCGCTCGATCCCGTGCCCCGGGGCCGCGCATTCGAGCTGGCCGTGGTCATGAAAATTCGCCCCGGTTTTCACGTCAATGCGCGTGAGGTTTCCGAGGACTACTTGATCCCCACCGAGCTGACCGCCGGACCCTTGGCGGGCTTTCGCTTCGGCACAACCAATTACCCCAAAGGGGTTTTGCGGACATTCCCTTTCTCAAAGACGCCGTTGAATCTGTATGAGGGGAGCGTCACGCTGCGCATAAGGATGGAAGCTCTGGCGAGCGCGCCGCTTGGTCTCCAGAAGATTGCCCTCAAGCTGCGGTATCAGGCCTGCAGTGACAGTATCTGCCTGCCGCCGGTCACTCTGCCGATTGAAGTGAATCTCGAAGTCGCGCCGGCGGGTGCTTCCGTCCAGCCTGTTCACCCCGAGATATTTGCGAATCAAGCCGGCGGTTGAGCCGAGGCTGGTGAGGTGAGGGCGGGCAGGGCGCGACGCAGGCGCTCGACGACGCGGTCTTTCCCCAGCACGACCATCGTTTCGAACAAAGGCGGAGCAACCGCCTGGCCAACAATGGCCACGCGAGTGGCGTTGATCAGCAGCCCGCCCTTCACGCCGGCGGCCTCCGCCAGCGAGCGCAGGGCATGGTCGCAAGCGTCGTGATTCCAGCCGGGCAGAGCCTCCAATGCATCGGCCAGTTGTCCAAGCAGTTGGGGCAACCGCTCGTCCTTCCAAAACTTCGCGCAAGCCGCGGGATCGTAGGAGAAATCGTCGCTGAAAAACGCGCGCGACCACGTGGAAAAATTCGGCAGCAAGCGCACGCGCGGCCGCAGCAGGTCCACGGCATGGGCAAACCATTCGCGGCCCGCTTCCGCGGCCCATTCGCCGCGCCACAGGCCGCTGCGTTTCAGTTCGGCCTCCACTTCCGGAAGGAGCTCGGCGACAGGCAGTTTCTGAAGATACTGGGTGTTGAACCACTCGAGTTTGGCGCGATCGAAGATGCCGTTCGTGCGGCTGACTCCTTCGAGCGAGAAGCGCTCGATCAGTTCACTGGTGCGGAGGAATTCCTGATCGCCACCGGCTGACCAGCCAAGGAGGGCAAGAAAGTTGCGAAAAGCCTCGGGGAGAAAACCTTCTTCCCGGTAAGAGCCGACGCTGGTGGCCCCGTGACGCTTGGAAAGCCTGGTGCGGTCGGGACCGAGGATCAACGGGACGTGTGCGAAGACGGGCGGTTCGGCGCCGAGAGCGCGGTAGAGCAACGCCTGCTTCGGCGTGTTGGAGATGTGATCGGCGCCGCGGATGACGTGAGTGATGCGCATGGCGATGTCGTCCACGACCGCGCTCAATTGGTAGGTTGGCAGTCCCGCGGCGTCTTCGCCCCTCGGTGAGCGCAGCAGGACAAAATCTTCGATTTCATCGTTCGAGAATTCGCGGGGGCCGAAAACGGCGTCAGCGAATGCCGTCACTCCTCCCACCGGAACGCGAAAGCGGATCGCGGGCTTGGTATCGGGCGAGGACGGACGGCCTTCGCGGCAACTGCAGCGGGTGATTCGCCGTGGGCCTGGCTCTTTGGGCTCATCATTCTGAGCCGTATCCGCACCTGCGTACTTCTCGGGCGGGCAGTAGCAGAAGTAGGCGTAGCTGCCCTGCAGGAGCCGCTCGGCCGCCTCGTGATAGAGGTTGAGCCGCTGCGACTGGTGGTAGGGACCTTCGTCCCAGTCGATCCCCAACCAGCGCAGGCCGTTGAGAATGCCCTCGACGAGCTCGGGTTTGTTGCGTTCTGCGTCGGTGTCCTCGATACGCAGAATCATGGTTCCCTTTCGACGCCGGGCGAAGAGCCAGTTGAACAGAGCGGTGCGCGCGCCGCCGACATGTAAGTAGCCTGTCGGTGAGGGGGCGAAGCGAACGCGGACCCGGTCCGCGGCACCCGCAGAAGAAGCAGTCGTCATCGAAGTGCGCTCCTTAGACTGCGGCGAATCAAAGAGTGTAACCGATGGGGTGGCCGAGGGCCAGACGCCGGTGGAATTGCTTCATGCCAAACGACTTTTGGTCCGCGAGGGCCACATGCAGGGCAAGGGCGATATGTGCCCACACAGGTACCCTAGTACCCTTGACCCTTGAAAACTGCGTGGTCTATAGTCGCAAGCGCTTTGTTTTGTGTGCGGAAACTTAAGTAGCTCACGATCCCGGCGCGTAACGCGTGGAGTGTGCCAGGCGTTGTGTTTCTGGAGGCTGATGGAAGACTCGTCTTCCGCACTCCTCTTAGAGATTCTGGAGTCGCCGTGCCGGAAGGCGGAGCGGATTCTTTCTGATGGGACAAGAGAGCATTATCGCGCTCGGTTTGCTCGTGGCCACAGCCTTGGCGACGGGTGTTTTTGCCTATCTCTATGGCCTGAAGCGCCAGCTCTACCTTCTGGTTTGGACAGCGGGCTGGAGCATGCTGGCTCTGCACTACCTCGGCCCAGCGGCTAAACCCTGGCTCGTGACCTCTTCCTGGCAACCGATGCTCGATCAATGGTTGCTGGCCGTGTGTGGCGTATTGTTTTTCCTCGGCAGCCAACTCTACGCGCAGCGCCGGCCGTGGGTGGGTCTTGCGGCGGCGACCACGATTCTCCTGGTTGTGTGGGCCCTGGCTCTTCAGAAGCACTGGTTCGCGGTCCCCTTCGACTTTGCCGTGATCGCCGTTTTTCTGGCGACTGCCGGAATCTTCTGGCAGGAAGGCCGCAAGCAGGAGACGCTCGCTGACCGCCTGCTTGCCTTCTCGTTCATCGCCTGGGGCGTGGTCCTCGCGCTGTTGTTGCTCGCTCAACATCAACGGCTGAACTTGGGTCCGAGCGCGGTGCTGTTCGGGGCTCTGCCCGCCGCGATTGTCGCCATGCTTTTGATCATGGCCCTTTATGAGGAAGAGAAGCGGCGCGTCGAGCGCAACATGCTCGCGCTTTCGAATCTCAACCTGGCCACGTCGGGCTTTGTCGGCGGTGAGATCCAGCGGATGCTCTCGCAGGCGCTCGACCGCGTGCTGGGGGTTGTGCGCATCCCTTCGGGCGCCCTGTTCCTGCATCACGGCGACCCGCAGGGACCTACCTCGGTGGTGGCCTCCGGATTCCAGGAGAACTTCTGCAGCGTCTCGCAGCAGGAAGGGCTGGACGATCACCTTGTCAATCTCGTAGCACGCCTGGGCGGGCTCGTCGTGTTTCGCGATTTGGCCCGCGATTCGGCCTGGGCCGCGCTTGAAAAAGAGGAAGCTTTCAAGTGTTTCCGCCGCCTGGCGATGGAGCAGGGGTTGCGGACAGTGATCGCCATCAGCCTTCAGGCCAAGGAGCAGGCCTTCGGCGTGCTCCTTCTGGGGACGCCGGATGCGCGGCGGTTCGCGCCAGCGGAGCTGCGCTTGTTGCTGGCGCTGGGACACCAGATCGGAATGGCTGTCGAAAACAGTTATCTGATCCAGCAGACCTCGCGGCGCACCGAAGAGCTTCACGTGTTGAACGAGATTGGCCGCGCGCTCAGCTCGACGCTCAACAAAGAAGAATTGCTGACGAGAATTTGGGAGGAAATACGGCGGCTATTCGACGTCGATAACTTCTATATCGCTGCCCACGATCCGGTCCGGGACGAGATCCGTTTCGATCTGGAGATCGTGGATGGCATCCGCATTCCGAAGCGCTCCCGGCCGGCCGGCAACCACCTGACCGAGTACGTGATCCGGACGCGGCAGCCGGTATTGATTCGCGAGAACTATGCCCACGAAGTGCGCCGGATGGGTATCGAGCCCATCCTCCACCGCGGCTGCTTCTGCGGGGTTCCGCTGGTGGCCTACGACCACATCATCGGCACCATGGCGGTCACGAGCGCGCAGGATCGCGCGTTCGACGAAGGCCATCTCGAACTGCTCCGCGTGCTGGCGAGCGAGGCCAGCATCGCTATTGAGAACGCCCGGTTGTTCCACGAGGAGCGCGTGAAGGCGCGGCACCTGTCGCTGTTGAACAACATTTCGCGCCACGCGATTGCCACGCTGAATCCCGACGAGATGCTGGCGAAGATCGCCGAGCAGCTTGAGGACGGCCTCAGCTACGACCATATCGGGATTGCTTTGCTCGACTACTCGTCCCGGGAGATCGTGGTACAAGCGGAGGCCGGCCGCCGCCGCGGCGCGCTCGCGAAGCGAATTGCCTTAGGCGCAGGTCTCATCGGCCAAGTGGCCCGCAGCGGGAAACTGGCCTTCTATTCGGCGCTCAACCCGGGAGACGGTTCCGCCAAACCCATTCTTACAGGGTCCATGACAGCGGTTGCGCTTCCGGTCTTTTACGCCGACCAGCTCCACGGCGTGCTGTACGTCGAATCGGCACAGACCATCGATTTTTCGGACGAAGAAGTGTTGCTGCTGCGCACCCTTGCCGACCTCATTGCCGGCGCGTTGCACAGCGCTCTCAGTTTTCAGCGGGCCCAGGAGCAAGCCATCACCGACGGTCTTACCGGGGTCAAGACACACCGCTTCTTCATGGAGGCGCTGTCGGCCGAATGGAAGCGCTCCACCCGCGCCGGACGCAACTTCTCGCTCGTGCTCATGGACCTCGACCGATTTAAATTCGTCAATGATTTCTATGGCCACCTCGAGGGAGACCTGATGCTCCAGCGCATCGGCCATATCCTGGAGACGAATTGCCGCCGCTCGGACGTCGTGGCGCGCTACGGAGGAGACGAATTCGTGATTCTCATGCCGGAAACGAATATGGAGCACGCCCGGCAACTGGCCTTGAAGCTCCGCGGATGGATCACCTCTGATCCGCTCCTGCGTGAGAAGAACATCACCGCGAGTTTCGGGATTGCCAGCTTTCCTCTGCATGGCTCGACGCCTCAGGAACTCATCCAGGTGGCGGATGCCTCCATGTACCTCTCAAAGCACCAGGGCGGAAACGCCGTTTCCACGGCCGACCATTTCGACCCGAACGAAACCAGAAAGTGGAAGCGCGACGTGCTCGAGGCGTATCTGGGGGTGACCCTGAAGCGCCTGTTCGCCACCGGGCCTGAGGCCTTTGAAGAGATCTACCAGCGGCTTAAGCAATTCACCGGATCATTGGGGACGGGCCAGGGCGAAGAGACCAAACCGCTGGATCAGGGGACGGGGCCCGAAGGGCCGCAGGCGCTTCCGCAGGCTGTCCTCGATACGATCACGTCCCTAGCCTTCGCCATCGACGCCAAGGACCACTACACGCAGGGCCATTCGCAGAAGGTCTCCGCCTATGCCGCCCTCATCGCCGAAGCAATGGGAATGAGCGACGGCGAGGTGGAGGAGATCCGCCTGGCCGGCGTTCTACACGACATCGGCAAGGTCGGCATCCCCGAAGTAATCTTGAACAAGAATGGTCCGCTCAATCCCGAAGAATGGGAATCCATGAAGTCTCATGTGTATTTCGGCGGGAAGATTCTCGAGCCGTTGCAGGCGCTTTCCCGTATCCAGAGAATGGTCCTGCATCATCACGAGTTTTTCGATGGCTCCGGATACCCGGGCGGGCTCGTGGGCGCGCAGATTCCCCTTGGGGCGCGCATCCTGGCGGTCGCGGACGCGTACGATACCATTACCAGCGACCGCACTTACAAGAAGGCGCGCACGCCTGCCGAGGCTTTGGCCGAGCTCGAACGCTGCGCCAATGCGCAGTTCGACAGCGAAATCATCACCATCTTCGTCCGGGCGATGCGCCAACTCCCCCACCCCATCATCGAGTCAGTCTCTGCTTCTTCGCGCAACGTCTAGCCGTTTCTCCGCCCGTCCCTCACGTGCCTTCAAGACCTCCGTCACAGTCATCCACGTGCACTTTCCCAGAGCGTGCAGCCGAATCAAATTGCCACGGCGGCAGGGGGAGGGCGCAGGCAGAACATCTACAAAACTTGTACTTGCTTGAACACGCAATGAACGATATACAGAAACGTTTCCATGGAATGGACGCCTCACCTTCGCTTGATTGTGGCGTGGTGCGCCTTCTCTGCGGCCAGTGCTGCGGCCGGGCAAGACATCCCGGCATCTTCAGCCAAGCCGGCGCCAGCGGGCAGAGCGCGTTCCGAAACGATCCCGAGAGTTTCTCGCGCGCCAAAGATCGTGGACTTCCTCGAAAACCGACCCCGCGAGGCCGAACTGGCTGTCACCGACTTTCGTCAGAACCAGCCGGGTGATGGCACTCCCGCCACGGAATCCACGGCCGCTTATCTCTCCTACGACTCGAGGAATCTTTACGTGGTGTTCGTCTGCCGGGAACTCTTCGCGGAGATGCGCGCCCACCTTTCCAAGCGCGACGATACGGATCAGGACGACGCCGTCGCCGTCTTTCTGGACACTTTTCGTGATGCTCACCGCGCCTACTATTTCTCTTCCAATCCTCTGGGCATTCAAGCCGATGCCATCTACACGGAACCCGAAGGATACGACTTCAGCTTTGACACGCTGTGGTACACGGAAACGCGGCTTACCGATTTCGGCTACATCGTCTCGTTCGCCATCCCGTTCAAGAGCCTGCGCTTTTCTCATGCTCCCGACCAGACCTGGACCATTGGCCTCTGTCGCAACGTTCTTCACACGAACGAAGTCGACTGCTGGCCTTACGTGACGCAACGCGTCAAGGGCCTCATTCAGCAATTCGCACCCGTCAGCGGTCTTCGTGAGATTTCACCCGGCCGGAACATCCAGTTGATTCCCTACGGCCTCCTGGCGGGAAACCACTTCCTCGATCAGACCGATCCTATAAACCCGGCTTACCACAACGTCTTCGAGCACCGCCCCGGGTTGGACGCCAAGTTCGTCCTCCATGACGCGCTGACCTTCGACGCCACCGTCAATCCGGATTTCAGCCAAGTGGAAACCGATGATCCGCAGGTGACCGTCAATCAACGCTTCGCCGTTTATTTCCCCGAGAAAAGGCCCTTCTTCATCGAGAATGCCGCTTTCTTCGAGACCCCCATCAATCTTTTCTTCTCGCGACAGGTCGCGGACCCGCAATTCGGCACGCGCATGACCGGCAAAATCGGCCGCTGGCTTCTCGGCGCGCTGGTCATCGACGATCGCCAGCCCGGCCTCGGCCAGCCGCCCGGCAGCCAGTACGATAAGCAGCGCGCCGGTGACGCCGTGGTCCGCGTCGCTCGCGAGTTCGGCAACCAATCGCAGATCGGCGCCTTCTTCTCCAGCCACGATTTTGTCGACACGAACAATCGCGTGGCTTCGCTCGACACGCGCCTCAAGCTTTCTCCCAATTGGCTCCTGGAGGCGCAAGCCGCTCATAGTTGGACCCGTCAGAGCGCCGCCCAAGTCATCCCCGATGATCCGGCGAGTGTCGTATCTATCGCCGGACTCCCCTGCCTATCCACGAGCCAGCATTTCGAGGGCAACGCTTACTGGCTCAATCTCGTCTATTCCGGACGTCACGCTGCTTTCTCCACCGATTACGATGACAAAGGCGCCGGCTTTTGCACCGACCTGGGTTTCGTCAATCGTGTTGACGTTCGCAAGCACTACACGTTTGGCGGCTATTTCTGGAAGCCGAAGAGGAGCAGCGTCATCGCCTTTGGGCCTTCCGCCTTCGAGTCGGTGCTTTGGGATCACTCCGGCCAACTGCAAGAGTGGCAGGCCTCGGCTTCCTTTGAAGTGGACTTCACGCGACAGACGACTTTGGTGGTGAGCCGCGGCGAGGCGTTCGAGCGTTTTCTCGGAATCGCTTTTCGCAAGCACAGCACGGCGATTCAAGCGCAATCCGCTCCCTACAAATGGCTGGCCTTCAACGCGCGCTTCACCGCGGGCACCGGCGTGAACTATTACCCGGCGCCGGATCTTCCCGGACCGTTCCTCGGCAACACCCAAGGAGCGAGCGGCGGATTCACTCTCCGCCCGAACGCCCGGCTCCGTTTTGACCAGACCTACATTTTCTCGCGGCTCGGCGTGAGGGGCGCTTCGGCTCCGCCGGGTTCCGCGCCGGGACAAGCCGTCTATAACAATCATCTCCTGCGCTCGAAATTCAATTACCAATTCACCCGCGAGCTTTCCCTCCGCCTCATCCTGGACTACAACTCCCTGCTCGCCAACCCCGACCTTCTCGACCTCCAGACCAGCCTGGGCGGTCTCGATGGCGGCCCGCTCTTCCCCACCAAGAACCTGACTCCCAGCGTCCTGTTCACGTACCTCCTGCATCCCGGCACCGCCCTGTACGTCGGCTATACGGATGGCTATAGCAATCTCCAGTTGACCGGCTTGCCCTCACCGCCGCTCGCGTTTCGCTCCACACCGACGACGCCCACCGCCAGAATCTTCTTCGTGAAGGCCAGTTACCTGCTGCGCTTTTGAACGCATCGAGGTGCATCGCCTTGTCACGAGCACGCCGCATCGCATAGAATTCGGTTTCCTTTGCGCCGCAGAATCGCCCAAGGAGAGACATGTCTCATCGGATTCCAGCGAAGATCACGGGCGTGGCCGGATATCTGCCTCCCAAGGTGATGACCAACGCCGATTTCGAGAAGATCGTGGACACCAACGACCGGTGGATCCGCGAGCGCACCGGCATCCGCGAGCGTCACATTGCCGAGCGCGGCGTGGCCACATCCCACATGGCCACCGCTGCGGCCCAGCAGCTCCTCGAGCAAACGGGAACAGACGCGAAGGAGATTGACCTCATCGTCGTGGCCTCGGTGACGCCGGATATGTTCTTCCCCGCGACCGCCTGCCTGGTGCAGGACCGTCTCGGCGCGCAGAAGGCTTGGGGGTTCGATCTCTCGGCAGCCTGTTCCGGTTTTGTCTATGCGCTCACGGTCGGCGCGCAATTCGTCGGAGCCGGCACCCACAAGAAGGTGCTGGTCATCGGCAGCGACAAGATGAGCTCCATCCTCGACTACGGCGATCGCGCCACTTGCGTCTTGTTTGGAGACGCCGCGGGCGCAGTGCTCTTCGAGCCTGCCGGCGACAACGAAGGCATTCTCGATTTTCACCACGACGTGGACGGTTCCGGCGGGCTAGCGTTGTACATGCCCGGGGGTGGTTCCCTGAATCCATCCACGCACGAAACTGTGGACAAGAAGATGCACGTGGTGCACCAGGAGGGCGCACAGGTGTTCAAGTACGCGGTCCGGCGCATGGCCGACCTCGCGTGCCAACTGCTCGAGCGCAACGGCCTGACCAGCCGCGATCTGTCTCTCGTAGTGCCGCACCAAGCCAATCTGCGCATCATACGGGCAATGCAGGAGCGCCTCGGAGTGGACGATTCCAAGATCATGGTCAATATCGACCGCTACGGGAACACCACGGCCGCCACGATCCCCCTGGGCATGCGCGACGCGATTGCGGAGGGGCGCCTGCACAAAGGCGACCTCATTCTGCTCATTTCTGTCGGCGCCGGTTACACCACCGGCGGTCTCCTGCTTCGTTGGACGTACTAGAAAGACGGTGATCAGCGATCAGTGGTCAGTGGTCAGTGGTGGATGAAAAATCAGTCTGATTCTCGGAGAGAAGAAACTAGCAGGAACGCAGCGCCGCGGCACACGCGATGTTGTCCTGCAAACGGCGGTCGATGAGCACAGCGGTGTACCGCGCGCAGACCGCCATTTCACGCCGGCTCCAGGCCGCCAGTGAAGGCAGATGCGAACCGGCGAGTTTTCCCAGCGCGCCGATCATCCTGTAATAGGCGCGGACAGGGCCCAGCCCTTGCGCCCGCGATTGCAAGCGCGGCGTCAAATCGTGGAGACGGACCAGCACCTCGAAATCGTCCGCGGTGACGCCGCCCTCGATTCCCGCGGCCGCCAGAACACGTTCCGAAACCGGGTGGGCGGCCACGCCAGACACGACGGCTCGCCAATAATACAGAGCGAACTGGACAAGGGCCGCGATGGAGATGACGAGTAACATGGCGGAAAGCATTCCTCGCCTCCATGGGAATGATGCCGGAGATAAGTGCTGGCTCCAATAGCTCCGCCGTACTACGCTTGTGGAACCTTCAGGTGCCCACGACGGTTTGTCGGGGAAGATACTAGTTCGTAGTCGTTTTGGCGTAGCGAGCCGGCTTGTACTCTCGAACTCCCTCGACGGGATCACGAAGCCGATCGAGCGGCGCGTGGAGACGGGGCGGTTTGGCCTGCGCGGACGTTTGATGAACTACGTCGCCGGACGCACCGGGAACCCCGCCCAGGCATTTGCCAGACCAAGCACCTCGCGCACAACATCGAGCGCCCCGGCTGTGGTGCGCCACCAACGCGAACCGTCGTATGGGTCGTCGCGCGCGAAGCGCACGATCGCTCGCGGACTGTCTCCTACGCGCTTGTGCCAGATGAAACGAACGCGCCGCGTGTGCGCCTTTGTCGTGACCACGATCACTTTCTTATCGCCGGCGCGCTTCAGCTCCGCCGCAATCTCTTCCACTTCCTCCAAGGTGTTCCCCGCGGGCCTGTCCAGTACCCGAATCGCGTCCGACGGCACCCCCAGCTTCATGAGCACGCGCGCGCTGTAAAACTCCTCGCCAACATACGCGATGCCCATTTTTTCGAGCTCCTCGGCTGGGCTTGTCGGCCGGGAAATCCACACCTCGCTGGCGAAACCTTGCCCGTAAATCGCGGCCGCCTCGCGGGCGCGTTCCGGCAGGCGTCCGCTCAGCACCACAATGACCGGTGCCGGCTCGAGCTGATCCTGCACCACCAGCCAGCTCCCCACGTGCCGGATCGTCAGCGATGCCCCGGCAAGGAGGAGCAACAGCACGCCCACGGCGGCAATCCATCGCCACCTTCGTGCCACCCAATCAAGTGCGCCCCGGCTCATCGGTTGATCGGCAGGCATCCTATCCCCCGGCATGCCAGTGGTCAATTCGGCGGCGCCACGCTACAATCCGTCGTCCTCGATAGCTGCGAGGATGGGGCCAGTGGCAGCCGGATTGGACACGGCGAGACGGACCAGATCAGACAAGCGATTCTGAGGAGGCAGCGAATCCATGCGAGCAGTCATCACCGGCGGAGCGGGCTTTCTTGGTTCGCACCTCTGCGACCGGCTCATCGCTGAAGGTTTGGATGTCCTTGCAGCGGACAACCTGATTACCGGCGCCGAGAAGAACCTTGGGCATCTGCTGTCCCATCCACGCTTCCGCTTCGTTCACGCCGATGTTTCTCGTTACATTGATGTGCCCGGCCCGGTGGACTACGTGCTCCATTTTGCCTCGCCGGCCAGCCCGGTGGATTACGCCAAGCTGCAGATCCAGACGCTCAAAGTGGGAGCGCTCGGCACGCATAACGCCCTCGGACTGGCGCTGGCGAAGCGGGCGAAGTTTCTGCTTGCGTCCACGTCGGAATGCTACGGCGATCCGGAGGTCAGCCCGCAGAATGAAGAGTACTGGGGACACGTGAATCCGATCGGACCGCGCGGCGTATACGACGAGGCGAAGCGCTACGCCGAGGCCATGACTATGGCCTATCACCGCGTACACGGCGTGGATTCGCGCATCGTTCGCATCTTCAATACCTATGGTCCGCGGATGCGGCTGAACGACGGCCGCGCGCTCCCCAATTTTGTCTATCAGGCACTGAGCGGCCAGCCGCTCACCGTTTACGGCGACGGAAGCCAGACGCGCAGCTTCTGTTATGTTTCCGATCTCGTCGAGGGGATCTACCGGCTCATGCGCTCAGACGAGCATTTGCCGGTGAATATTGGCAACCCGCAGGAGTTGACGATTCTCGAGTTTGCCGAGCGCGTTCGCGCGCACTTCAACCCGCCACCCTCGATCGTGCTCAAGCCGCTGCCGCAAGACGATCCCAGGCGCCGCTGCCCCGACATTTCCAAGGCCCAGCGTGTGCTCGGCTGGTCTCCGAAAGTGAGCCTCGACGAGGGCTTGCGGCTTACGCTGGACTATTTTCGCAAGGAGTTTGTTCGCTCAGGGATTTCCGCCTGACCGCGAAGAGGAACTACTCGGCGCGCCCAAAGCAGTGGTATTCGAAGCCCAAGGCTCGCATTCGCGCCGGGTCCAGCAAGTTCTTGCCATCAATGACAAGGCGCCGCGCCAAAAGCTCGCCCATGTGTTCCCAGTCGAGCTGGCGGAATTCCGGCCATTCCGTGCAGACGAGCAACGCATCGCCGTCCTCCGCCGCCTGGTAGGCGTCGCGGACGTAGGTGGCCTTCGGCAATGCTTTCTCCGCGCGAGCCATGGCTTCGGGATCGAACGCGCGCACCTCGGCACCTTCTTCCAGCAGCCGCTTCACCACCTCGAGCGCCGGAGAAAAACGAATGTCATCGGTATAGGCCTTGAATGCCAGTCCCAACACGGCCACGCGTTTGCTCTTCAGCACCCAAAGCGCCTTGCGGATTTTCTCGAAGAAACTGTCAATCCGTTGCTTATTCACACACTCGGCCGCCTTGAGCAGCCCAAAGTCGACACCCACTGAGTCGGCCAAGTGGATGAAGGCCTGGATATCCTTCGGGAAGCAAAAGCCGCCGAAACCCAGACCGGCGCGGAGGAACTGGGAGCCGATGCGCGGGTCGAGGCCCATGGCTCGCGTGACTTCTTCCACATCGCCGCCAAGTTTTTCGCAAAGGTCCGCGATCACATTGGCATAAGAAATCTTCAGCGCCAGAAACGAGTTGGAAGCGTGCTTGATGAGCTCGGCGCTGTTGATGGTGGTCACCAGGAACGGCGGATGCGGCCCCTCCGGACAGGCAGGCTCATGCACCGGGCAATGAAACCGGCGTTCGAGGATGGGGCGATAGATTTCGCGAAGCTGTTCTGCAGCCGGTTCGTCCTCCACGCCCACGACAATGCGGTCGGGGTGGAAGAAATCCACAATCGCGGTTCCCTCCCGCAAGAACTCCGGATTCGACGCCACGCGAAACGTCGCGGCGCCGTTGCGGCTGTAGTGGCCGAGCGCCCGCTTCAGCTCGAGTCCCGTTCGCGCGGGCACCGTGCTCTTTTCAATCACCAGCTTCGGCGAGCGAGCTTCGGCCGCAATCTGCCGCGCCACGTTATCGATCGCGGAGAGATCGGCCTCGCCGGATTCCTTCGGCGGCGTCCCCACACAGATGAAGATCGCGTCACCGGCCCGGATGGCCTCCCCGGCATCCTCCGTAAAGGAGATGTGCCCTGCCCCTCGCGCCGATTCGAGCAATTTGTCCAAGTGTTGTTCGTAGATGGGGACGCGGCCGGCTCTGAGCGCGGAAATGCGCTCGGCGTCAACATCGGTGCAAACGACCTCGTGTCCCGTTTCGGCCAGGCACGCGCCGGTCACGAGGCCGACATACCCACATCCGATGACCGAAATCCGCAAGGGCAATTCTCCGGAACGCTCCAGAGGAAACGCTCTCCGGAGCGGAAAGTTTTAACTCTACATTATCCTCCAAGCCGCGCTAGATTCGGGGACCTCGATTGCCCAGGAGCAACCCTCTCATCCCGAGCAAGACGAGCCGCGGCTGGCGACGCAATACCTTCCACAACAATCGCGCCGCCTCATCCCGCGTCACATCTCCGAGCGCGCGGCGCGCCCCGCCATCCAGCAAGTCCACGAGCCGGCTGTAATCGGCCTGGCAGAAACTGTGGAGAGCTCGGCGAACCAGCCAGTGAAGTCCGAGCTCGCGGCGCAGCGCTCCCAGTTCCCGGCTGCGTCCGCCGTTCAGAATTGTTTCGGCGACGGCGCGCGCACCCCTAAATCCAGTCACCACGCCGCCGACTGTCGACACCTTGACTTGCGCGGCCGCGTCTCCCACGAGAAACACTTCGCCGCCGCGCAGCGTTCGCCGTACCGGCACCCAGCGGCGGTACACCGGAATCCTCGCGCCCTGGAACTCCAGCGGTTCGAAGCCTCTCTTCTCGAGGAACTGCTCGAGACACTGGCGGGCATGCTGGCCGTCTTCCGCGATCAGACCGAGCGCCGCGCGCTCGGCGGACTCAGGAATCAACCAGTAGAAATAGGGCGTATCATCGGGAACAAACCAGACTCGAACGGTGTCGGCCGGACAGTCCTTTGGTGGACGAACGATGGCCTGAATCAGTCCGGCGGTGTGCGGCGCCGGCCAGCCTGCCGCGCGCGCCACACGGCTTGCCGCGCCATCGGCGCCAACAAGAGTCGCCGCGCGGATTTCGTCCTTCCTCCCCCGGCTTTCGATCTGCAGTGCCAGCTCGCGTGCGCGGCGCTCGATGGAAAGAAACCGCCGGTCGTATTCGACTGCCACGCCGGCTTCGCGGGCGTCTTCAGCGAGGGCGCGAATCAACTTCTCGCGCTCGATGATCAGGTCTGGCTGCGCCAGGGCCACGGTTGCGGAGCGGCCGTCAGTAAAAAGCTCGAAGCGCCGGATTTCATTGACGACGCAGGCGTCTGCCGTGCGGCCCAGGAAATCTCGCAGGTGGCGGGTGACGATCAGCGTGCGCGGTTCAGGTTCCAGCCGGGCCGCTGCTTCGAAGAGCCTCACGCGGCGACCGCCGCGCGCGACAAGGGCCGCAGTATACAAGCCCGCAGCCGAGCCGCCGATGACGACGGTCCCTGTCTCTGGTTTGCGGAGCGAACTCGAAGATCCGTTTGGTGTCACGCGTGCTTTCGCGCCTAGGCCGCGCGGAGCGCGATCAGTCGGGTGCTTCTCCGGCCTGACGCGCAGCGCTTCGATTCAACCACGCGCCCACACTCCTTGAGGGATTGAATCCTATGAATGACACCACAATCAGACAGTATAGCCGAACTGAAGTCTCATTCAAATCGAGAACGCGGAGGTGCCGGGCGTCGAGCGGGCCTCATGCGAGGCGGCGCTTCGTTTCGCTTTCACCGCGTCAGGCGGAGATATGTTTCGCCGGCTGGCGTTGATAGGGCACGCGTTCGAGAAGCGCGATGGCGGAAACAGCAGCTCCAACCGCGAAAACAGCCAGGGCAATTGCGGCACGGCCCGAGAGGTAACTCTCGATGACAGCCAGACCGCCCGACGCCGCTCCGGCGCAGTAGAGCGTCAGAACAGCATTGCGCTGGCCCAAGCCCAAGTTCGCCAGGCGGTGGGCCGCGTGGTCTTTGCCCGGCGAAGTGAAGGGGAGGAGCCCGCGCCGCCCGCGGGAAATCGAGACGAGCGCCGTATCGAACACCGGCACGCCGAGAACCAACACGGGCACGAGCCAGGCCCCCAGATGATCCGGTTGCGCGATGCGGAGCTTGAGCCCCAGAGTAGCCATCAGGAAACCCAGAAGCATGGCGCCGCCATCCCCCATGAAAATCTTCGCCGGTTTGAAGTTCCAGCGCAGGAAGCCGGCCGCGGCACCCAGCACGGCGGCAGCCAGGACAGTGACGAGCATCTGCCCGTGCAAGTACGCAATCAGAGCAAAGAAGACGGATGCCATCGCGGCCACACCTGCGCACAGGCCGTCCATGTGGTCGAGAATGCTGAACGCGGCAGTGATTCCCATGACCCAGAGAATCGTCAGCGCAGCGTCGAGGAGAAAACCGGCCAGTCCGCCGATCAGAACGCTGAAAACTTGAGCGTGGATTCCGGAAGCGAGGAGAACGAACCCGGCCAACGGCATGCCCACGAAAAGCTTGATCTGATGGTGCAGCCAGCCGCGGTCATCCAGGATGCCTACGGCGATGACCAGCGTCGCGCCCGCCAGGATACCTCCCACTTGCGCGCGGGCAGCGCCCTGGAAGACGGTGAGAATGGCGATCATGATGCCCGCATAGATGGCCAGCCCGCCGAGCAGCGGAATCGGCGTTAGATGGACTTTGCGCGGCCCGGGCAGATCCACCATGCCCACGCGGATGGCAAGGGCGCGCGCCGGCATCGTCAACGAGAGCGATGCCACCAAGGCTATGCCGAAGGCGATTAGGCCCGGCACACTCGTGCTCCTTCAGGCGGATTGTGACTTCGGCTCCGCGACGCGAAGCCGTTTGCCTCTGAGAGTTTCTTGCCGGGCGAGCCCGGCGACTTCCCCCAGCTACTTCCTCTTACTCACGCCGAGCATCCCAAGATCGAGCCCGGCGCGTCCCAAGCTACTGCTACTGTTTGATGCAAGTCCCATGCCTCAGGTGACCGTTTACTGGCCCATCTGCGGCAGGCACCAAGCCGGAGTTCACTGCCCAGTCGGCGTTGATCTCCACCTTGTGTATAACTAATTCTAGGCCGATCTGAACCGCGCCAAACATGCGGATGCGCCACCTGGTGCCCAAATGGGCAGCAGTGCCACGTTAGCTCAGTGCAGAGGTCGTCTACGACACGCACCCCTGCGCCACGGGGAATCCAGCCGATCCGCCGATCACGAGGACTGTTTTGCCGTTCCAGCAACCTCCTCCACCAATGGCACGAATTTCCCAAGCTCTCGTACTCTGTCGTAGTCGGCGGCAATCGCTCGGGCGCGCATTCCCATCTGGCGTACCCGCTCCGGTTCGTGCGCGAGTTGGCGAAGGCAGGCAGCGAGCAACAGAGGCTGTTCCGGGTCGCAGACGACGCCACAACCCCGGGCTGTGCCTATGCGCGCCGGTTCGCTTTCGGGCGGCGCTACCACGACAACGGCTTTTCCTGCCGCCAGAATTTCGTACATCTTGCTCGGTACCACCACGCCCTCCAGCCCGCGCTTCACGGTGATGATGAGAATATCGGCAGCCGCGTGTACGGAAGGCATCTTTTCCGCTGGGACGATTGGCAGTAGGCGCACAGCCGCGCAACCCTCCGCAGCCGCCTCAACTCGGGCCTTCTCCGCGCCTTCGCCGACAAACACGAGTCCCACGCCATCATCCTCGAGTTCGCGCGCGGCGGCGACCAGGGTCTCCCAAGCGCCGTAGAACCCTATGTTACCGGCGTGCACGGCAACGAAACGATACTCGCCACGAACCGCGGCCATCAATTCGGAATCGAGCGGCTGCGGCGGCGCGTCCGCCGCCGGAATGACCGCTCCGTTATGCACGACCTCGATGCGCGATTCCGGGACGCCTTTCCGGACAATGCGTTCCCGCATGTCCTCGCCGAGCACAACCACACGCTGCGCGCGCTTGAGCGCCCAGCGGTGGAGTCTCTCCCACAAGCGTGCCAGCCAGCCAGGGCCCATCAATCCTCCGAACAAGGCCATTTCCGGGTACAGGTCCTGGATGTTGTAGACCAGCGGACGCCGTTTCAGCAGGGATACGAACGCCCCAACTATGCCTTCAAACGGCGGGTCGGTCATGGCCAGCACCACGTCGCACCGCACAAAGAGCGCGCGCAGAACCGCCAGTGCTGTGTACGTGAGGTAATTGATCACGCGCCGGCTGATACGGAAGCGCGGATAATCGGTCGAGCCCACGCGGATCACGGCGATTCGTCCCTGCCGCTCGGTCCTCCAAAGCCGCCAAGGCCGTTTCTCGGCCGGGTTATAAGACGGGCGGCCACAGAGGACCGTTACGTCGTGCTTCGCGGCAAGCGCCTCCACTAGGGACGCGGCTATCTTCGCGGTCGCCGACGTGTCCGGCGGGTAGTAAAGGTTTAGTAGCAGGACGCGCATCGTGAATCAGGGTTTCTCGATGAGAAAATCGCCCAAAGCCAGCGCATCCATCTGCGTGCGAAGGAAACAATCGATGGCTTCTTCGGGGCGGCAAACGATGGGTTCATTATCGTTAAACGAGGTGTTCAACAACACCGGCACGCCGGTGATGTTCCCGAACTCGCGAATCAACCGCCAATATCGAGGGTTCGCCTCGCGGGAGACGGTTTGCAGGCGGCCGGTGCCGTCCACGTGCGTCGGTGCGGGAATCGCGGCGCGTTTTTCGGCGCGGACCGGATACGCCAGGGTCATGAACGGCGACGGTTGCGACTTCTCAAAGTATTCCCCCGTTGCTTCGGCAAGAATCGAAGGAGCAAATGGGCGAAAGGGTTCGCGGTGCTTGATGCGCCGGTTGAGCACGTCTTTCATTTCCGCACGCCGCGGGTCAGCGACAATGCTGCGGTTGCCGAGCGCGCGCGGTCCCCATTCGGCTCGGCCCTGGAACCAGCCAAGAATCTTGCCATCGGCTACGATCTTCGCGGCGGTACGCGTGAGTTCTGCCTCAGCCAGCTCGCGCACCCGATAGCCGGAACGCATGAAGTCGGCCGCTTCGACGGCTGCGCGAGTTCTTTCCAGGGAATACCCCGGCCCCCAATAAGCGTGGTCCATGACGAAACCACGCGGCTGGCCGAGAAGCTGGTGCCAAACAAAAAACGCCGCGCCAACCGACAGGCCACCGTCGCCCGCCGCCGGCTGTACGTACACACGTTCAAATGGCGTGGCATCGAAGATTTTTCCATTGGCCACGCAGTTGAATGCCACGCCGCCGGCGAGGCAGACGGCCGCCGCGCCCGTTTCCGCGTGCAACCCGCGGAGCATTCCCAGGTACACTTCTTCGAGCCGTGCCTGCAAGGCCGCAGCCAGATTGCGGTGACGCGCTTCGACCGGCTCTTCGGGCCGCCGCCCCGGTCCCAGCCGCTGCGGCATTCTTTCCGAATACAGGCGGCCGAGTGAAGGCGCCTTATCCGCTTCGGCCCAACTCATCTCGGGCCCGGTGCGGTGGTGTGTGAAGTAGTCGAGACTCAAGCGGAACGCCTGGTGATCCGCCTGCACGATTTCGCGGAAGACGTCGAGATGCTCCGGCTGGCCGTAGGCGGCCAAACCCATGACTTTGTACTCGTCGCCGTATTTCAGAAAGCCGAGATACTGCGTCACCGCGGTGTAGTACAAACCGAGCGAATGGGGAAACGCCACGGCGCCGCCGATGCGCATGCGGTTACCTTCACCGGACGCCCACATGGTGCTGGCGAAATCGCCCAAACCGTCGGCCGAGAGCGCCGCGGCGCGATCGAACGGAGAAACAAAGAACGTGCTCGCCAGATGGGCTTGGTGATGCTCGATACGATGGAACCGGGCCTGGATCTTCGCCGGATCGGCGTCGAAGGCTTGCGCAAGCGCTTCGCGGATACCGGTAAACTTCGCCATGACCCGGACGCGTTCGCGGGCGAACGACGGCATGCGCAGGGCGTAGAGCAGCTTCGTGCCGAGCCGGGCCCAGGGATTCCGCGGCACCGCCACATGATCGATCTCGCCAAGCGTCAGTCCGGCTTCATCCAGGCAGTAACGAATCGCCTGGGCTGGAAAGCCGGCCGCGTATTTCACGCGATTGAATCGCTCTTCCTCGACCGCCGCGACAAGACGGCCGTCCGAAACGAGCGCCGCCGAGGCATTTCCGTGGTACGCGTTAATTCCCAGGATATTCATTCCGCCCAGAAGCCAGTGTACCTTACCCGGCTCCCGTCGCCAGGTGTCGGCGGCACCATTCGTTCAGAACGTAAAGGGACCACGGACGCGACCAAGTGGTGCCTCCGGCAAGAAATGCCTGCCAGATGGAATTCACCCCGCCCGGGCGAAAATGCCCGGCAAGCGCGGGAGCCGGCTCGTTCAGGCTGCTCTCCACCCGCGGACGCAAGGGGCCGCGCAACCAGTGCTCCCAAGGAAGCGTGAACGTGCGCTTGGGCTGCGCCAGCGCTTCCGGCGGCAGTAAATCTCTCAAGGCTTCGACCAGCAGCGCCTTCTGCGCACCCGGCCGGCGCCGCGCGCGCTCGGGCAGCGTCAAAATGAATTCCACGAGCGGACGGTCCAGCAGCGGCACGCGCACCTCGAGCGAACGGTCCATGCTCACTGAATCGGTATCGCGCAAGAGAGTGCTGGCCATGTAGGTCCGCAGCTCGAGCCACGAAACCGCTGCGACGGGCCCCAACCGATCGGCGACGGAAGCCGCGCCCTCAAGCCAGCCGAGCCAAGTGGGCGCGAGCGCCTCCCCGTCGGGAGAAATTGCGCTTCTCCGCAGGCATGGCGTGACGATCTTGTCGAGTTCGCCGGGCGGGAGCAGCGCGCGTGCGAAAAAATAGGCATGCGGCAACGCACGCGGCACCCGCCACGCCGCCGCGGCCTTGCGAGCCGCATCCGGTGTGGCGCGATGGGCGGCGAGGCGCTCGATGAGCGGCGCACTGGCGCGGCGCAATGCCCCCGGAAACATGCGCGCGATCAGGCTCGCGCGGGCGAGCCGCTGAGTGTCATCGAAGCTGCGATAGCCGGCGAAAAGCTCATCGCCGCCCAAGCCTGAGAGCGCCACCTTAAGCCCCACCTGCCGCGCCGCCCAGCAAACGACGTAGGTATTGATTCCGTCCATGGTCGGCTGATCGAGCGCTGTGAGCGCCTCATCAAGCCGCGAGAGTATCTCACCGCCGGTCAGCGGCACTTCGTCATGGTGCGTGCCGCAACGCTCGGCAATTCGCCGTGCAGCCGGCGCTTCGTCGTAGTCCGTCTCGGGAAACGAAGCGGTGAAGCTATGCAGGCCGGCTTGCGCCCGCGCCGCTAGCGCCGCAATCGCCGTTGAATCGAGTCCGCTCGAAAGGAACAGGCCAACGGGAACGTCTGCAACCAGGTGGCTGCGCACGGCGTCTTCCAGGAGAGGCCGCAAGCGGCTGGCGGCCTCAGAAAGGCTGAGGGGCCTGCGGGTGTCGTGGGCGGCCAAGCTGCGTCGTGCGTCCCACCAGGGACGCGCGCGCGGCGTACGCCGCCGATCCGGCGCGTACAAGACCATGCGGTGGCCCGGCGGGACCGAATACACACCCTCGACCAGCGTGACCGGCTCGGAAACCGATCCAAAGAGCAGATACGCCGTCAGCGCGTCGAGTGAGATCCGCCTCGCCACACGCCCGCTCGCGAGCAGCGCTCGCACCTCGGAGGCGAACAGCAGCGCGCCATTCGACTCGGCGTAATACAGCGGCTTGATCCCCAGAGGATCACGCGCCAGGAAGAGCGTCGGCAATGCGGCATGGCGCCGCCGCAGATCCAGCAGCGCGAAGGCAAACATCCCGCGCAGCTCGGCCAACAGGTCCTCGCCCCATTCCTCCCAGCCATGCACGAGCACTTCCGTGTCCGAGCAAGTGGCGAACCGGTGGCCACACCGCTCGAGAATGCTGCGCAACTCATGGAAGTTGTAGATCTCGCCGTTCAAAATGACGGCGACGTCGTGTGTTTCATTCCAGATCGGTTGGTGTCCGCCAGCGAGGTCGATGATGCTCAAGCGGCGCATGCCCAGCGCGAGTCCGGGCGCACGCGTATCATTGCAGAGGAAGCCTTCGTCATCGGGGCCGCGGTGTGCGAGCGCGGCGGCCATGCGGCGCGTCACCGCCTCCGCTTCGCCCCGCGCCTCGATTCCCACGGCACCACAGATGCCGCACACGGGCTATTTCAGTTCCGGGCTGGAAAACAGTGCCGCCCTCGCACGCAGGATTTGCGTTCGAAGCCGCAAACGCGGGATGTGGAGCCGGCGATCGGCATACCAGGCCAGCCCCAGGCGCCCAATCAATAGAAAGACCGTTGCCAGGAAGGAAGCAAAGAGCATTGCGAACGACTCGCGCTCCAAGATCAGGCTCCAATCAAACGCTTCATCCCAGCCGGAATACATCCTGTCGAGAACTCGGCGCAGCCCTAACCCCATCAGGGGGATGCGCGCCAGACGGATGTGGGCAACGTTGTTGTAGTCGTACTCCGAGGAATAGTCCGGGATATCGCGAGTGGCCTGTTCGAGGACCCCGGGCGCCCGTAACTGCTGGCGCGTGAGAAGCTGTCCCTGCGGATCGCGCAACATCGTGCGGAACATCGGATCCACGACGACCCACCGGTCTCCGATCAACACCTCCGCCACCACGTGCTTCGTGGCGCGGTTTGGCCCGAGCAGCAGCAACCGCCGCACCTGTAAACCGCCGCTCTTCCCCAGGTTTAGGAAAGCGTTTGTTGCCGTGCCGCACACTTCCAGCAGTTCGCGATAATTCAACGTGTTCTGTGGATCGCGAGCGGCCAGCTCACCGGAATGCGCCGAAGAATTGCGCGAAGGCCCGTGGCGCATCCATTCAAGAATGGCCTCGACTTTCTGCTCCGGGGCCGCTGCTTCAGGCACGATTGCGTCTGAGAAACCCTTCAAGTACCGGCGGACGGAGTATTCCCATCCGGCCGCGAAAATCAGGGAGATGACCGCCGCAGCGAGGAGCACGTTCGTGCCCCACCAAGCGGTCCGAAAGATGGGATGCTCCTTCACGGCTTCTCCGTATCCGCAGCGGCCCTTGCCGACTTGGTCGCGAGCAACTCTCCGTAGAGCGCTTCCATCTGACCCAAGGGTTCTTCCCAACCGAGTTGTGGCAGGACCCCCGCGCAACCGGTAATCAGACGCTCGCGCAGTGTATCGTTCCCGAGCACTTCTGCCAACGCTCCTGCGATTGCGCCGGCGTCATGCGGCACGACAATCCCGGCGCGGTCCGCGAGCAGCGGAGCGATTCCGCACGTCTCGGTCACAATCACCGGTGTGCCCGCCGCAACAGCCTCCGCCGCCGTATTGCCGAAATTCTCATTCTGCGAGGGCAGCACAAAAACATCCGCATCTGCGTATGCGGCCCACTTCTCCTTGCCAAAAAGCGGTCCCACCAAGGAAACTCGATCGCCAAGCTTAAGGCGCGCAACCATCGTCTTGAGCCGCCCCAGCGTTCCGTCGTTTCCATCGGGGCCGGCGATTATCAAATGCGCATCCAGCGCGGGACTCCCGCCAACCACCCGGGAAAACGCCTCCAGCAGCAGTTCGGGGCTTTTCTTTCGCACGAGCCGCCCGAGAAAAAGAACTTTCTTCCGCCGCGCGGGCAGTTTTCGCTTGTTCCAAAATGTGCCGCGCGCGGGAAGCTCGTCCGGCGGCTCGACGCCGTTCCTGCGCAGCACCATCTTTTCGCGAGGCACGCCGCCGGTCGCGAGTTCCTGTATCTCCTGCTCCGAAGTCGCGATGACGCACGCCGCGCCCGTCACCAAATGTTTCCCCCAAAGCCAATGATACATCTGTTTGAGCCAGATGCTCCTCACGATGGGACGAAACATGCCGATCGGTTCGACCACGTAGGGGATGCCCCGGGCGCGGCAGTGCCCCGCAACGGCCGGGCCCAGCAGGTCGTACATACCGTAGATGTGCGCCACATCGTAGGTCCCCAGGCGCTCCCGGCAGAAGCGGTCCAGGCCGGCGTGCCAGGCCACCGAACGAAATCGCAGGCGGCTGCGCAAGTAGATCGCTTCGACGCCGCCCTCCTCAAAAGAGCGGCCGTACGGCGATGGCAAGAGCGCGGCCCCGCCCGCTCCGCCAAAATCGGCCGTGAGAACGGTGACCCGATGGCCGCGCGCCGCCAGTCCCCGCGCCAGCGCGCGGACCTTCACGGGAGGGCCTCCCTTTTCCAGAAAGGGGTAGTACGTCTCGCTGACCTCTAGGATTCGCATTGTTCGCGCAGGATTTCTTCGAAAGCTGCCGCAAATCTCTCGTAGCGAAACTCCCGCTCGACTCGGGCGCGGCCGCATGCTCCCATCTGCCGCGCACGCGCTGGGTTCACGAGCAGCGTCCGCAGCGCCGTGATGAGCTGCTGAACGTCGCCGTGAGAAACCAGGAAGCCGGTCGCGCCGTCTTCCACCACCTCCGGCGCGCCGCCGTGCGCGCCCGCGATCACCGGCTTGCCGTGCGACATGGCTTCGAGGTAGACAAGGCCGAAGCCTTCTCCGCGGCTCGGCAGCGCGAAGATCTCGCAGGCGGCATAGCAAGCCGCCAGTTCCGCCTGCGAAACTCGCGAAAGAAAGTGCACGCGGCGTTTTATGCCCCGTTCCGCGGCGAGATGCTCGAGCGAAGCCCGGTCGTCGCCCTCGCCAACCGCAACAAGCTCGAGATCGGGCCAATCGGAGAGCAGGCGCGGCATGGCGGAAATCAACTGATCCAGGCCTTTGTAGCCTTCGCTCGAATCCCAGCGCCCGACCGAGAGAATCACTCGGCCGTGAGGAAACGTTCCCGGCAAACCGACTTTTGCGGCAGCCGACGCGGCGCGAGCCTCAAATTGCGGGTCGAGCGCCCACGGAAGCACTTGGATGCGCTCGCGCAGCACGCGCTGCCGCACCGCAACTTGCTCGGCCGTGTCCCGGCTGGGCGCCAGCACGACGTCCGCGTGACGCAGCGCCCTCCGGCGCAGCAGCGGAAGCGGCTCCCAGACTTCGATGCCGTGCGTGCACACAATTGTGCGCATCCGCCTACTCACCGCGCGCATGCCTTGCGCCGCCAGCGCAAAATGCGGGTGCGCTGCCACCACGATGCGCGCTTCTCCCCGCCAAGCCGCCCGCGCCGCCGCCACGCCCAGCCGCAACTTGCCCCGCTCGTACCCCATGAACACGAATTCGCGGCCCGCAACCGTCATGCGATGCAGTTCGTGCGAATCATTCAGACTGAGCAGCCGGCATTCGAGGTCGTTGCGCCGGGCAAACTCGGCCATAACCGCGGCGATGTGCCTGCCGACGCATTGAATGCCGCCGATGGCGTCCAGCTCGGGGAATAGACCCACAATCACGGGGCAGAGTCTGCCTCGTCCGCTGCAAGAAGGCAAGATTGGGAATTTTGCGGAACGAAGGCGCCATATCAGCGACCTCGGCAGTCCCGAGGCCGCCTCTTCAGACTCCGCGGTTGCCTAGGAGCGGAATGAGGTCGGTCAAACGGTCCAGATACACGTCCGCCGGAAATGCCTCGCGGTCCTGAGAGCCAAAGCCGTAGGTGACGCTCGCGGCCCAGGTATCGGCGTTCCGCGCCGTCTGCACGTCGATGTCGGAGTCCCCGATCAGCAGCGTGCTCCGCGCAGTGACCCCGAAATCCCTCAAGACCGTATGGACCCCGAAGGGATCGGGCTTCTTGCTGGAAAAGCTGTTTCCGCCGTAGATCGCGCGAAAGTACGGCGCCAGCCCCAGCTCTTCCAGGATGCGCCGGCTGATCCGCTCAGGCTTGTTCGTTAGCACCGCCATCGGATAATCGCCCAGCGCGGCCAGTGCCTCTTTCACCCCGGGATAGGCGCGCGTGTGTTCCATGCGGTGCTCTTCGTAGTACTTGAGGAAGAATTCGAGCGCCAGGCTAACCTCTTCTTCGCTCGTCTCGCCCCGGCGCGGCGCGGCACTTTCCCGATTCACGGCGGAGCCATCGCGGCGCGGAACCGCCTTGTCCAGCGCGCGTTTCACCAGGACCGGCGCGCCCTGCCCGATGTAGCTCGAAATGATTTCCTCCGGCAGCAGCGCCCGGCCCATCTCTGCCAGCATCGCATTCACCGAGAGAACCAGGTCCTGCTTCGAATCGATCAGCGTGCCGTCGAGATCGAAGACCAGCGCGCGGACACACGAAAGATCTGCTGCGTGCATGAATCTCCGATTGTATTATGTCCGCAGCCAAGTAGCTCGGGTCTTTAGACCCGAGGCCTTTCCCGTCTTCCCCTGTAGCGCCGGGCTTTAGCCCGGCATCCTCGCTTCCATCCGTCATCCCAAACGCACGTGAGGGATTTCTCTTGCCAATCGGGCCATTCGCCCAGGGGTCCGGCTTGCGCGCTCATAGAAATAAAGTGAAACCTGGCACTGGGGACTTCCGTACTCAGGGTAGATGCCCTGTGGCCCACCGTTGTTAGGGGCACGATCGTTTGTCTCGAACGAAAGGCGGTGATCCATTGAAGGCGCTCGCGCAAGAAATCAAGGCGAAGATTCACACAAGCAAATCGCGCCGATGGTTCATCCTGCTGTCGCCATTTGTGATCATCGTGCTAGGTCGTCTAACTGCAATGCTCGCAGGACGCGCACTAGGACTATGGGCGTGGGTTCCCATCATTCTCGTATCGTGGGGTCTGTTCGCGCTGCTCATTCGCATAGGCGGGAGCAAGGCATCGCTTCGAAGCTGGGCAGGCCCTCCACAAGGGGCTTGGGGGTGGTCTGCACTGGCGCTCTTGGTTGCGCTGATTCCTTTTCCCCTTTTCTTGTTGCACTGGAGAATGCTGGCTCCCATCTGGATCTGGCTGCCATGGCTGGTCTTTGCACTGATCAATCCGTTTTTGGAGGAAGGTTATTGGCGTGGCGTACTATCAGACGCGACGTCTGGCTGGCCGGGCTGGATAAGCGTGTTGTTTTCCAGTTCCTTGTTTGCGCTGGCCCACCCCCTGACGCTCGGAGTAACTTCGATTGCAAATCGTCACCCTGCCACCGTCATCAGCACGTTTCTCATGGGCGTGGCTTGGGCGATTGCCTATCGCAAAACCGGAAGCCTGCGCTTTCCCGTGTTGGCGCACGTATTGGTGGACCTGTTCAATCTCTCTGTCGCAGCGTTTCTGAATATCTATCTTCCACACGCATCATTTACCCGCTGAAATGAATACGTGCCGGAGGCCTGTAACCGACCCTTCGGGCTCAGAGACGCACAATTACGACCAAGCGGGACGCGTCACCCAGGTGCGGAAGGGGGTTCTCGATATCAGGGTGGTGGAGAATCCTTCGAAGAAGCTCAGTGTGATTGATCTTGCCCAGTCTGGAACCTGAGTCGCAGCCAGCCCCTCTAGCTCGCCGCCCTATTGGCCGCCGTAAATACGCCCGAACGCCCGGGACAGCATGACTGCCATCAGCAGGCCCCCGGCTCCAACAAGGAGCACTTCGGGCGTCTGGCGGACGTGGAACTCTCCAACCTGGATCAGCAGCAGGTATCCGATTGCTAGGTTGAACGCGCCCCATAGCACGTTGACCAGCGGCGAAGACTGTCCACGGCCGGGCGGGGAAGCGAAGGGGGTCGGGAACCGGCGCCCCGACACGCCGTTGATGAAGTGCGGAACCGCGTTCACGAGAAAAGCGCCACCGAAAAAGTAAACCACATACAAATACCAGCGCATCATTCCCTCCTCTGCCGCAGGACTGGGGAAACAACTGCGGAACAATGGCGGGATAGTAGCATGCGGCGGACACGATCGGGTAGATGTGGACGTGGTTCCTCGCCTTCGAGGCGCGATTTCTCCCGAGTTACCGCGTACTCGGAAGTCATGTTGCCGGGTGGCGCTGACGTTAGCCGCTGAGATGAGTTTTGGGCGCTGCATCCTTGGCATTCGGTTTTTCAATGGTGCGAGCTTTGACTTCGCTCACCACGCACTTCTGCCTTCGTTCTCCGCGTCCGCGCCGTTTGCACCCCGGATGCTCTTGCGGGACCGGATGCTCTTACGGGACCGCCACGCTGCAATTTCGGGACGCGCCGCAGGCCTTGTGCCAAATGGCCAGTTGACAGTCGAATGTTCAAAGCCGAAAGTGGGAAAGACGACGGCCGGGCCGTGAAGCAAGAAACTGTGAATCTCGATCTGGAAGGTCCCCGTGGCGCACCATGAACCAATCGTACTGGCGGCAGGTCAGCCGCGAGCTCCGGCCGCGCGGCCCTCGTGGAAGCGATTCGCCCTTGCCTTTGCGGTGGCTGCGGTATCGGATCTCATTTCGTTCTGGATCGCGTTCGTGCCGCCGGCCCAGTGGGCGGTCGATCTGGGCACGGCCCTCCTGTTGTTTCTCATTCTCGGCCGGCGATGGGCGATTCTCCCGGGCTTGATTTTCGAAGCCATACCCGGCCTGGCGGCCTTCCCCGCGTGGATCCTCGTGGTGCTCTCTATCTTCGTTTACGACGACATCAAATCGCGAAGACGCTAATTGGTCGGGGGAACTTGCCGTTCCGGGTGAACCGCGCTGGCGGGCGGCGCAGGCGTAAGCCGCTGAGACGAATTGGGGCGCCTCCATCGCACGCCCGCTAACTCCACCGTGCTCTTCGGAACATAGTGTTGGAAAGTAGTAGAATGCGATGCCTCTCTATGAGTACTCGAACTATACAAATCAACTATAATACGCGGCCCGTCCGCCTAGCTTTTCTAGTCGAGAAACCAGATCCGGCCACGCTCGAAAAAGTGTTCAGGTTGAACGCCCTCTTATGGGGCGGGATTCTCAATCCCGTGCTCGTCCTCGACGGAAGCGCCCGCAAGCAAGTTGGCGTTCACTACCTCTTCGAAGACTGCACCTACGAACAAGAGCAGTTGTGGCTCTTGAAGGCGTTCGACCCCGATATCCTCATCAACTACTCCAACACTCCGCTGCCTTCCTTTCTCGCGCCATTTAAGGAGCGCACTCTCCCACCAGATGTGATGCGATGGAACCCCTGGGGCACACGGGAAGTGATGTCGTTCCTTGAAGTGTGGCCTTTCCTTCAGCAGTATTGGCGTGATGAATTTCGTTTTCTGCACAAGCCTCAGGAAAAGTACGGCTACATTGACCTCGACGCTCCTGGTGCCCCCAGAACATTCCTCGCTGCGCGATTTGGAAGTTATCCTGAAGACAGCAACGGCAACACCGTGCTGGCAAGCGAGTTCGACGGAAAACTTATCACTTATAACGAGGATTTTCGGAAATCGTTTTCTCTGCATGAATGGGTATTCCCAATTCACATCACGACTTTGCAGCTTGACATCCCCACTCCAAGCACGTTTGACAATCAAATTCTCTTCCTCATGGACGCAGAGAATATGTTCGACATCGTGGACTACTGGAATCTGAGAGCTGCTGGATATCGAGTTTTCGCCCTACCCACAAGCCACTACCAGGATTTCTCGCAGAGCGCCAAGCTGTTCGCCGAGCGGTCGGTCCATCCGATAAACCAAAACGTCACAACTCTTGCGGAAGTCGTAAAAGCGAGAAGCGTCGACGATTCTCAATTGGAGGACGCGAGAAAGTGGTTTGTGAGCTTAGGTGTCAACGCGGAACGGCTTTCACTGCAGGGCTGGGTTCCGCGTTTTCGGACATGGGAGCGCGACCGTGACGTTCACCCCGAAATGCAAATCCGTCCACCTGTTTCAGAAGAAGGCAACGAAGTAGTTGTTTTCAACGATGGCCACGGAACCCTCCGCGGCAGTGGACCGGACTGCGCATTGGCGGGGCCATATCTCTCGCAGCACTGGGCGACGGACCTTCAGGCACTCGGCACAGCGGACGACGAGCGCACTTTTAGGCTCCCTTGGTTGCATCCTGAATGCGACGCACTCGCAAACCAAAAGGTTGGGCACGGGTATGAACCTTATTCTTCCAGGGTGAGCAAACACGGGACAGTCGTCTTACAGACGGGGGACAGAGAAAACGTCTCGATTGAGGAGCCAAAGGTAACAGAAGTACTTCGGGCCTACCTGAAAGATGGCGGATTTACTTATCTGAAGACCAGCACTCCCGGCCTGACGTTGGAACGCATTGTCGAACAATTGGGTGGTCTACTGCCTTGCACGGTGCTCCAAAATTCCGGCGTACGGGAAATCATCGAGAAGTTAGCTTACGGCTTGCGAACACCGGCCAATGATGTTCGTAGAGTTATTTACAGCGCCCTCCCCGCCGGGAAAAGCGACAGGCAAAAGGCATTCGAGTCCATCCTGTCACGACTGGTGGAGACACGAGTCCTGCGGCAGGGATTTGAACTGCAGTGTGACCGATGTCAGCGACACGACTGGTACCACCTAAGTGACCTCGGCACAGACTTCAGATGTAAGAAGTGCTTTCACGTTCAGCAGGTTCCAAATCTGGACGGAATGCCGTGGTTCTACGTCTCTGACGGTTTGTTCAGACTAGAGGGAAAGGTCGCGGGATGCCTGACTACGATTCTCTCACTCCTTTTCCTAGATCATTTCATCGGCCATGACGTGAAGTACGCGCCCTCCTTCGACTATACAGATGGAACAACACACGGCGAGCGCGATTTCGCACTCTTCGCCTCAGCATTTTTGCAGGAGGATGTTGATGTTGTAATCGGGGAGTGCAAATCTCTGGAGGAGATGGAAGAAAATCAGAGGAAAGCCATCCTGCAGCTCGGCGAAAAGACCGGCGCGTATCTCGCCTTTTGCACACTTTCTGACTCATTCACTCCCGACGACAAGCTTTTTTTTGAACAATTAGTAGTGGCTGCACAGAGGCCGATTTTTCTTACTCGGAAGCACTTGGAAATGCCGTACTTAGAAGTAGGTAGGTACCGCCACGAGAAACGGTGGATTGGCCGTCATGTTGAGCTTATCTCGAGGTTGACGATTAGAGAGGTCCTCGGCGACGCGTTCGCCGATAAGCACGGACGTCGGATATAGACGGACGAAGAGAATCTGTTCTTTCGGCGGACATTTCAAGAAGCAAAAGGGACCAGCCACTCGATTGAGCAAACGGAATCAGGCCACATCGAATACCCTGTAGATAATTATGAGGCGCCGCGCCCGGAGAGCGCGCTGAAATGCTGAAGCGAATCCGGCAGGCGGAAGCGGGACTGGCAATGCTGCTCCTGGCGGTATCTCCGCTCGGATCGCAGCCGCGGATCAACGCGCGAGAGACCGAGCGCCGGGTCTTCGAGGAAGTGAATCGCGCGCGGCTAGCGCAAGGGTTGGAGCGTCTCGAGTGGAACGAAAGCCTGGCGCAGGAAGCGCGGCGGCAAGCCCTGAACATGGCCACCCACAATTTCTTCGCGCACCGCGACCCGGTGCGCGGCGACCTCGGCGAGCGCCTCAATGATAGTCAGATCCGCTGGAGAAATTGCGCCGAGAACCTCTTCCAGGAGCGCGGCTACGATGATCCCGCCCCCGTGGCCGTCCAGCACTGGCTGCAGAGCTCCGGCCACCGCAGAAACATGCTCGACAAGGCGATGACCCAGACCGGCGTCGGCGTCGCCATCGAGGGACGCGACTCAGTCTTCATCGTGCAGGACTTCATCCGCCCGCCCGACCCGCCCCCCAAGAGGTCCCGCTGAGTTCGCCCCATGGCGGTGCCGGGCGGGTCCCGGGTCGATTCGAACTCCTCGGCCAATTCGAAACTGTGGATAACTATAAACATATCTTGACATCTGTGTACATATGTGCTATCATGGGCTGTGACAAGTCGCCCGCCACTGTCTACCGTCCCTTCTAAACGTTCCAACGTTTTAACCTTCAAACGTTCAACGTCCGTTTCTATCCCCTTTAGAATGCGCAGTTCCATAAAACGCGCCTGTAACCCATTTATAATCCGCAGTTCTGAAACATTGGACTTAAAACCCTTTAGAATCCGCAGTTACAAAAAAAGGTGGGGGGTGGGGGTACTTTTCCACAGGCCTGCCACGGATGTCGCGCCAGGGGTTTACCCTGAGAGCCTTTTGCGAAGGGCTGGTTATCGCTTACAATCGCGGGTTTCTCGGGATTCCGAAAGAGGAGCCATGGCCCAGGTCTATCCCTTCCGTGCCCACCGGTATAACCCCGCGCTCGTCATGCCCGAACGCGTCCTCACCCAGCCCTACGACAAGATTTCTCCCGAGATGCAGGAAAAGTATTACGCCGCCGATCCCCACAATCTGATCGGCATTGAAAAGGGCCGAACGTTCCCGGCCGACACGCCGCAGGAGAACGTTTATACGCGCGCCGCTGCGGCGCTGGAGCGCTGGATCGCTGAAGGCACAATCGTGCGGGACTCGGTGCCCGCGTTCTATGCGTATTTCCAGGATTATGCTGTCCCCGGCTCGAACGAACGCCGCGTGCGCAAAGGCTTTATCGGTCTGGGCAGACTGGAAGACTACGAGGCAGGCGTCGTGTTTCGCCACGAGCAAACGCTTTCGGCGCCCAAGGCCGACCGCCTCGAGTTGTTGCGACACACCCGCGCGCAGACCGGCCAGCTCTTCATGTTGTACTCGGACCCGGAATGCCGTGTGGACGCGCTGCTGAACCAGGCCGCTGCAGCGGCGCATCCTGCTGTGGACGTGCGCGACGAGTTTGGCGTTCTCCACCGGCTCTGGCCGATTGCGGACCCGGCGCAGGTGGCCGAAATCCAGCGGCTCATGGGGCCGCAGAAGCTCGTTATCGCCGACGGCCACCATCGCTACGAAACCGCTCTGAACTATCGCAATGAACGCCGCGCCGCCGGCGCTGCCGGTCCCGATGCGGCGAGTGAGCGCACCATGATGACTTTCATCAACGCGCATAGCGAGGGCCTGACCATTCTGCCGACCCATCGCGTCGTCTCCAATCTAATAGACTTCAGCCTTCATCACCTGTTCGGCCAACTCCTGCCCCATTTCGATATCGGCGTACATCCCTTCAACGACCAGCGCGAGCGCAGTCAGGCCTACGATGCGTTCCAGAGCCACTTCACCGAAGAATGGCGCGACCGCAGCCGCCGCTGCGTCGGAATTTACGCCGGCGCCGACCGGAGCTGGTGTGGGGAGCAGGCGTTCTTCGTTCTCTGCCTAAAGCACGGGGCGGATCTGGCGAAACTCTTGCCGGCGATCTCACCGCCGCAGCGCGAGCTGGACGTCGTGTTGCTTCACCAATTCCTTCTGGGAAGATGCCTCGGCATCACCGAGCAGGCCGTCACTGCGGAGACGCATATCACCTACGAACGCGAAGTGGATGCAGCCATCGCCGCGGTGGACCGCGGCGCGGCGCAAGTCGCCTTCGTCTTGAACCCGGTCGCGGTCGAACAGGTGATGCGCATCGCCACCGCGGGCGAGGTCCTGCCGCAGAAGTCCACCGACTTCTATCCCAAGCTCCTGAGCGGAATCACGATTTACCGGCTGGAAGAGTGAATGGAATGGGTTGGCAGGGACGCAGAACGTCCATGGCGGCAGCCGGGGGAACGCTCCCCCGAGCTCACTCGATTGGCTGCGCCCCCGCCGAGAAATTACTTCGAGAAGCTGCGGACGGCGTCGGCTTCGGTCTTTTCCACGTCGAAGACCGTGACCAGCTTCGTGATCTGCAGCACTTCCTGGAACTTCGCGCCCAGGTGGCAGAGCTTCAGCGCGGCGCCTTGAGTCTTCGCGCTGCTGTGCGCCGCCACCAGCGTGCCCAGCCCGGCGCTGTCGATAAACGTGACGTTGCTCATGTTCAGCACGATCTTCTTTTTGCCCTGGCTGAGCAATCCCTTCACCTTTTCACGGAGCAGAGTGCTCTCTTCCCCGAGCACGACGCGTCCTTCCAGCGCCAGAACGGAAACACCATCCACTTCCCGGCTTGTCACTTTCAGTGCCACGGTCCTTCCTCCTCTGCGTGCGAGATTGACTCCGGAAGCAGGCGATCCGGCGTCGCAAGAAACGATCAGTAGTAATCCGAACAGGACATGTAGTATCCGCAAATCGGGCAAACCAGCTTGCAGTGGTTCGCTGCCAGCGGCTGCGAGCAGACCGGGCAGTAACGCGAAGGCTCCTCGGTAGGCCTTTTCACCCGGTCGTCCGCGGGGGACACCAAGTCCTTAGTTGCAGCCTTTTCCACGGCCCAGAGTTTATAGCACATTCCCCCATTCGGGCAAAAGGGACGAAGGGCGCCGGCCCGGCTAGGAGAGACGCCGCAGGGGCGTGAGAGCTTGATGCGGTTTCGCGAGTTGCACACTCACTATTTGCGATGTTTCTCCGTTTCGGGAGCGGCAGGGTCGGGCATGTAGATGCCCTTGCGGGGCAAGCCGGCGCGCTCGAATTGAACCGTCGTGTGCGTGATATGAAATTCCCCTCGCAAGCGTTCCTCGATGGCGCGCAGAATCTTCTCGCTTTCGTCCATGTGCATGTCCGGGATGCAGACGTGGCAAGAAAGCGCGTGCAACTCCGCTCCGAGCGTCCAGACGTGCACGTCGTGCACTTCCTGCACGCCGGGAATCTCCAGGATGCCGCGCGCCACTTTTTCCACGCGGACTCCCGACGGCCTGCCCTCAAGGAGAATGTGCGCCGCGTCTCTCAAGATGCCGTAGCTCGACCATAGGACCAATGCGCCAATCGCCAAGCCCAGCGCGGGATCGATCCAACGCGCGCCGGTCGAGCGAATCACCAATGCCCCGGCCAGGATGCCGATATTCGAGAGAGTGTCCCCGAAATTGTGCACCAGCACGCTGCGCAGGCTCAGATCGCGCCGCCCGCGGACCAGCGCGAGCGTGATTCCGCCGTTCACGACGAGCGCGAAGAGCGAGGTCCAGATCATCCAACTTTCACTCACCGCCACGGGACGCCGGAATCGTTCGAGCGCTTCGTAACCCAATCCGAACGCGACAACCACAAGAAGAACGGCATTGGTGAACGCGGCGAGAATCCCCGCGCGGTGGTAGCCGTACGTTTTCTCGGAATCGGCGGGACGCGCCGCCCAACGAAGCGCAAACCACGAAATCCCCAGCACCGGAATGTCCGAGAGATTGTGCAGGGCGTCGTTCAGCAGCGCTACCGAATGGCCCAGTATTCCGCCGGCGATTTCCGCGAGGACAAGCCCCAGCGTCGCCGCCATTGACCAGCCGAGGGCTCTTGCGCCCGGGCCTGCATGCGCGCGCACCGGTCCGTGAAGATGCTCACCCGAGTGGCTGTGCCCAGCGGTATCAACGTGCATGTCCCCATTCTATGCGCTACGACCCTCGCGCGCATGGGCAACGACCGGCCATTAGGCAGTTTGACACGTCCTGGAGCCATGCGGATTGACTCGCAAGGAAGCGCTGCCTACCATCGCTAGATAGCGTTTCGCCCTTTGCTCAGGCGGGGGATCGATCGCGGGCGGGCGCCGGCGCGTGGCTTCGCATGAACGGCAACCAGACCAGGCTGAGCTTTTGGGGTGTCCGCGGCTCGACGCCGACAGTGGATCCGGCGACGTGGCGCTTTGGCGGCAATACGCCGTGCCTCGAGCTGGTCACGCCGGACGGCACGCAATTCATCCTCGATTGCGGCACGGGACTGCGCATGTTGGGCAATAGCTGGGACCGTCCGAGCAATGCGGACGGCGGGCAAGCGCACATTTTCGTCACGCACTATCATTGGGACCACATTCAGGGCATCCCGTTTTTCGCGCCGCTCTATTCGGAGAGGAACCAGTTCCATTTCTACAGCTTCCGGTCGAAGTTCCTGGGCCGCAACAGCCTCAAACAAGTCTTTGAAGCACAAATGGCCCTCCCCTATTTCCCTGTGGATCTCTCGGCTATGTCGGCCAAGCGCAAGTTTACCGAAGTGGGCGATGGCGACGCGCTATCCATCCAACAGACGAAAATTTCAGCGCGATTGCTGAACCATCCGCAGGGCGCGCTCGGTTTCCGCTTCGACACGCCGGCTGGAACGATCGTTTACGCGACGGACAACGAGCCGGGCGACCCGGTCCTCGACCAATCGCTGCGCGAGCTGGCCGCCGGCGCCGACATTCTCATCAACGACGCGCAATACACGTCCGAGCAGCTTGCCGGCACACGTAAGGGATGGGGACATTCTTCCTGGGTCGAAGGCGTGAAGCTGGCCAAGGAAATCGGCGTGAGGACACTGGTTCTCTTCCATCACGACCCGGACTCGACCGACCGCATCGTGGACGATCGACTGCGGCAGGCACGCAATCATTTCGATTCGGTCTACGCCGCTACGGAGGGCATGGTGATGACGCTCGGCGGCGAGCGCGTCGAAGTCCTCCTACCGGGGTCGCGCTCGGTCATGCGCGGCGAAGCTCACTTCCGCGCCGTCGTCGCGGGCACGACCGAAGACGGCCAGAGCTTTCACGAAGAGACGTTTGTGCGCGACCTTTCTCTACAGGGCGCACTCATGTACCTCAACCACAGTCCACGGCTGCAGTCCGAGCTGGAAGTCACGATGGAAACCCCGGGCAAGAACGGCACGGGCTCGATGCGCCTGCGCGGTTACGTCGTACGGATCGACCCGGGCGGTGAGCGCGGTCAGTCGGCCGTGGGCGTCGTCTTCACTGAATGACCATTACGCAGCCGGCGCGCACTTCGAATGCTCATCATCAATTGTGCTAGTTGTGTTCAGCTCAGACGATTGCGGTAGAGGGCCATGCCGACGGCCGCGTCCATGCCCAATTTTTCGAGGGCGCGAATCTCGCGGCGGCTGCGAATGCCGCCGGCAGCAAGAATGGGCAGGCGCGTGGCGCGGCGCAATTCACGGTACCAGCCGAGCCGCGTTCCTCGCATGGCGCCTTCCCGTTCGACGCAGGTGCAGAAGAACGCCGCGCAGTACGGTTCGAGTTCGTGCATGGCTTCTTCCGAGCGCAGCCGCAGGCGTTCTTTCCATCCGCGGATCACGATGCGCCCGTGTTCGGCGTCGAGCGCCACCACCAAACGCTTCTTCCCGATGGCCGAGCGAAGCTTGCGCAGGAATCCGTGGTCGATACGGCCGTCGCGAAACGCCGCGCTCCCCACGATCACCTGATCGGCGCCCGCGCGCACGAGACTTCGCGCCTTCGCGACCGTGCGCACGCCTCCGCCCACGCGCACTCGAAAGCCGTATTTTTCTCGCGCGCGATGGGACAGTTTTCTAACCAGCGCGAGGTTCGAGCCTTTGTGCATCGCGGCATCCAGGTCAATGACGTGCAGCCAGCGGTAGCCGCGGAACCGTTCGAGCAGGCCAAAGACATCGTCCACCGCCAGCGCGCGCCGGCGCCCGTGCACGAGTTGCACGGCGCGGCCGTCCTGCAGATCGATGCAAGGAATCAGCATTGGCTGAGCCTCACAGGGATGCCATGCGCGGCGAGGAACTGCTTGAGCGCATGGATGGGCTGGATTTCATCGTGAAAAATCGAAGCGGCGAGCGCCGCATCGGCCGCGCCCTTCTCGAAGACTTCGAGGAAGTGCTCGGGCGTGCGCGCTCCGCCCGAAGCGATCACCGGAACGGAAACAGCGCACGACACCGCCGCGGTCAAATCACAATCGAAGCCGATCTGCGTGCCATCGCGATCCATCGACGTGAGCAAAATCTCTCCGGCGCCGCGGGAGACGCCTTCCTGCGCCCAGGCCACCGCGCCGAGATCGACCGGCTCGCGTCCGCCGCGCACGGTGATGTGCCAGCCGTTTCCGCCGGCACGAGCGTCAATCGCGAGGATCACGGCTTGCGAGCCGAATTCGGCAGCCAACTCGCTGATGAGTTCCGGGCGGCGAACGGCGGCGGTGTTCACCGTGACTTTGTCGGCACCGGCGCGGACGACAGCCCGCGCGTCTTCGAGAGCGCGGATGCCGCCTCCGGCGGTCAGCGGTATGGAAAGCTCGGCGGCCGCGCGCGCGATCACGTCAACGTAGGTGGCCTTTTCGGCGGGCGACGCGGCGATATCCAACACGACTAACTCGTCGGCGCCCTCGATGTTGTAGCGCGCCGCAAGCTCGGCGGGATCGCCCGCGTCGCGCAAGCCCACGAAGTTGATGCCCTTGACGACGCGCCCGCCGCGGCAGTCGAGACAGGGAATGATGCGCCTCGCCAGGGTCATCGCGCCACCTCCAGAAAGTTCTTCAGGATTTTTGCGCCTGCGGTAGCGGATTTCTCCGGGTGAAACTGCACCCCAAACAAATTGCCTTGCTCCACCGCCGCAACAAACTCGGCGCCGTGCTCGCACGTGGCCGCAGCAGCAGGAGAAACTTCCGTCGCGGCGAAGGAATGCGCGAAGTAAAAGAACTCGCTTTCGGGGATGCCGCGAAAAAGCCGAGTTTCGCGCAGCGGCCGCACCTGATTCCAACCCATGTGCGGCAACTTGACGTTGTGCGGCAGCTCGGCCACTTTTCCGGGAAGAATGCCGAGGCCCGCGAGGCCCGGGGCCTCATCGCTGGTTTCGTAGAGCGCCTGCAACCCGAGACAGATGCCGAGAAACGGAACACCTGCGGCAATGCGTTCGCCGAGCGGGCCACGTAAGCCCTGGTCATCAAGCGCGCGAACCACCGCAGCATAGTGACCCACGCCAGGAAGAACGATCGCGGCGGCCTGGCGCAACGGCTCGGCTGCGGTGATGCGCTCGGTCTCGGCGCTCAGCCGCCGCAGCGCCCGCTCAACCGACGGCAGATTCCCCGCGCCATAATCGATCAGCGATATTTTCACAACAGTCCCTTGGTGCTCGGGAGAATGCGCCGCAACTGTGGATCGCGCGCCACAGCGAATCGCAGCGCCCGCGCAAAGGCCTTGAACAGCGCCTCCACCTGATGATGCGATGAACGCCCCTCGATCAGCCGAAGATGCACGTTGGCACGCGCGGCCTGCGCGAATCCGCCGAAAAAGTCCTCGAGCAGTTCGGTCTGAAAATCACCCACGCGTTTCGCGCTGATCTTCCACCGGCAAATGCACGCCGGACGGCCGCTCAGATCCACCGCAGCGGCCGCGAGGGTCTCATCCATGGGCATTAGGAAATACCCGGCGCGAAAAATGCCGCGCTTGCTCCCCAGCGCCTTGACCACGGCTTCGCCGAGTGCGATGCCGGCGTCCTCGACGGTGTGATGCTGGTCCACATCGAGGTCGCCGCGCGCCTGAAGATCTAGATCGAACCCTCCATGCCGCGCGAAAAGCTCGAGCATGTGGTCGAAGAAGCGAATGCCCGTCGAAATGCGTGCGCGGCCGCGGCCATCGAGCGTCAGCCGCACGCGAATGTCTGTTTCCTTGGTGGTGCGCCGCAACGCGGCCCTGCGCGCCGGAGGTCTCTTCTTAGGCATGGCGTTCGATCGCGGCGATCACGCGCCGCATCTCCTTTCGCGTCCCGATGGAGATCCGCACCGGGCCGGTCCGGCCGAATGCTGCGCTTCGATCGCGGACTAGAATGTTCTCCCGCGCGAGTTGCCGGACGAGCTGCGGCCCGTCTGCGCCGAAATCGACCAGGATGAAATTTCCCGCGCTCGGGTAAGTTCGAAACTCCAACTTCTGCAAGGCGGCCTCGAATTCGCGGCGGGCCTGCAGCACTTCGGCGATGTAGCGGCGGATTGCGCGGCGGTCGCGAATCGCTGCCTCCGCGGCAACCAGCGCCGCGCTGTTCACCGCGAAGGGCATCGCGACGCGGCGGAAGAGCTCGACGAGCTTCGCGTGCGCGATCAAACCGCCGAGCCGCAAACCTGCCAAGCCGGCCGCTTTCGAAAATGTGCGGATAACGACCAGGTTCGGGTGGCGCCGAATCCAGGGCACTACCGTCAGGCCGGAATACTCCACGTAGGCCTCATCCACGATCACAGCCGTGTGCCGGGCAACCTTGAGAATCTTCTCGAGCTCCGCGCGCCCGAGCAGCGTGCCCGTCGGATTGTTCGGGTTCGCGATAATCAGGAGCCGCGGGCGTTTTTTGAGCGCGGCCAGGACTTCGTTCATCGGGAAACTTAATTCGGCGCCGTAGCGCGGAGCGATCACGCGCGCACCGAACACCTCGGCATAGAAGCGGTACATATTGAACGTCGGCTCGGGAATGGTCACGGCGCTGCCCGGGTCGACGAATACATCGAAAGCGGTGCGCAGCGCGTCGTCGGCTCCGTTTGTGAGCAGAAGTTCGCCCTGGCGCACGCCGAAGAATCGCTCGAGCGTTCGCGTCGTTTTGTCGTACTCGGTGTACATCGCCAGGTCCAGCGGCGTGAGCCGGGCCAGGGCGCGGCAGGCCGCACGCGAGGAGCCGACGGTGTTCTCATTGAAGTCGAGGCGCAGTTTCTCCGCGCGCCCCTCTTCAGGAGGCACGTAGGGCTGAAGCTTCAGGACCGAGCGGCGGATGGGAAGCGTGGGCTTCACTCGCGCTCCTCCGCTGCGTTTCGGGAGGTGCGAAGTTCCGCGGCGCGCGCGTGCGCTACCAGTCCTTCGGCCTGTGCCAGCGCGCGGACGACAGCCGCCAATCGCGCAGAACCCTTTCGAGAAACTTTCTGCACGGTGATGCATTTCACAAAATCAGCCGCGGAGAGCCCGCCGCGGGCGCGAGCCCAGCCTCCCGTGGGCAGGACGTGGTTGCTTCCCGTCGCGTAATCGCCGTGCGGCTGCGCGCTCCACGGCCCGAGGAAAATCGTGCCCGAGGCCGTGATCTTATCGAGCAATTCCCCTTCCGGAAGGCTGAGATGCTCGGGCGCAAACCGGTTGACAAACTCGATCGCTGTCCGCCGATCGCGGGCAAGGACGATCGCCCCGGCATGGCGCAGCGATTGCCGCGCTGCATTCTCCCCCGGCAAGAAGGCGAGCTGGCGCCGGACCTCATCGCGAACGGTTGCGGCAAATTTCTTCGCTGTTGTGACGAGCAGCGCCGCCGCATCCGGAGCATGCTCGGCCTGGGCGATCAGGTCGGCCGCGATCCATTCGGGATTGCCGCGGTCGGCCAGAACGATCGCCTCCGTCGGCCCCGCAGGAAGATCGATGCCGCAATCGCCGCTCACGAGCTGCTTTGCCGCGGTCACGAAGCGGTTTCCGGGGCCGAGGATCTTGTCCACCCGTGGAATCGAGCTCGTCCCGTACGCCAGCGCGGCGATGGCTTGCGCGCCTCCCACTCGCGCGAGGCGTTTGATGCCCAGCCAATCGGCTGCGGCAAGCAATTCCGCGTTCGGCCGCGGACACACCGCCACGATTTCGCGCACGCCCGCAACCTGAGCGGGAACCGCGGTCATCAGGAGCGTGGAAACCAGCGAGAATCGCCCGCCGGGAATGTAGCAACCAACGCGGTCGAGCGGCGAAACCTTCACTGCGATGCGCACGCCCGGCTCGACCTCGAGCATCCACGGCCGCGGCAATTGCTTCCGCGCCACGCGGCGAATGTTCCGTGCGGCGTGCTCGACGGCCTTTAGAAACTCGCGGCTTGCCGCGCGCCGCGCCGCACGCATTTCGGCTTTGCCGATCCAGAGCGTTCGCGGAGTGAGGCGCGCGCCATCGAACTTTTTCGCCCAGGCGAACAGCGCGCGGTCGCCGCGGCGGCGCACGTCCGCGACAATCCTCGCGGCGATTCGCTCGGCTTCCACATCGCGCGTTTCGCGCGCCGCGAGCAGCCGCCGCTCCACTTCCTTCGTCAATGTGAGGATGCGCATCATTGCACTTTGATCAGGGCACGATCTTATTCAGCGGGTATTCCACAATACCTTCCGCCCGCGCCACTTTGAGTTTCGGAATGATCTGTCGCACGACCGATTCTTCAATGATCGTGTTCACCGCCACCCACTCGGGATCGCTCAGGTGCGAGACCGTCGGCTTCTTGAGCGCGGGCAGCACAGCCAACACTCCCGGCAAATCGTCGGCGCGCACGTTGAGCATCAGCCCGACTTTTCCCGCCGCGGCGATGGCGCCTTCGAGCATCACCACGAGGTTCTGCGCCTTCTCAAGCTTCCAGGGATCGGCGGCCGAGCGATGGTTCATGATGAAAATCGTGGCCGACTCAAGAACCGTGTCCACGATGCGCAGCCGATTGGCGCGCAGCGACGAGCCGGTTTCGGTCACTTCCACGATGGCGTCGGCGAGCTGCGGCACTTTCACTTCCGTCGCGCCCCAGGAAAACTCCACTCGCGCCTTGACGCCGTGCCGCGCGAGGTACGCTTCGGTGAGCTTGACGACTTCGGTGGCGACAACTTTGCCTTCGAGGTCTTTCACCGTGCGCACTGGGGAATCCTCCGGCACGGCCAGCACCCAGCGCACGCGCACCATCCGCTGTTTCGCGTAGACCAGCTCGGTGAGCTGGCGAACGTCCGCGCCCGTTTCCAGCACCCAGTCCTTGCCGGTAATACCGGCATCGAGCGCGCCGGTCTCGACGTAGCGCGCCATTTCCTGCGCGCGGATGAGCAGGCACTCGATTTCCGGATCGTCCACCGACGGAAAATAGCTCCGGGAATTGAGCGTAATGCGCCACCCAGCGCGCGCGAAGAGATCCAGGGTCGCGTCCTGCAGGCTGCCTTTTGGCAGGCCCAGTTTCAGCCGGTTCATTGTTTGCTCTCTTTCTTATACACGGCAGCCGGATCGAACGTGCGTTCCTCCACCACCCGCGCTTCGCCGTCAGCGCCCCATTGTCTAAAGAAGCAGCTTCGGTAGCCTTCGTGGCAAACGCCCGGCCCGATCGGGTCCACGCGCACGAGCAAGGCGTCGGCATCGCAGTCTATACGCATTTCGCGCACGCGCAACGTGTGGCCGCTGCTCTCGCCCTTTCTCCAGAGCCTTTTCCGCGTCCGGCTATAGAAGGTCACGTCACCGCTCCGGCGCGTTTCTGCGAGCGCCTCTTCGTTCATGAAGCCGAGCATCAGGACTTCGCCCGTCTTGGCATCCTGCACGATGGCAGGAAGAAGCCCTCCGCTCTTGGTAAAATCCAGTTCCACGTTTCCTCCCGAAAAACAAAAAACCCGCCGGCGTCTCTTGCGCCAGCGGGCCGATATGCGCGCGATTTCAGCGTATCGCTATGCGCACCCCCGCAGGCGCGGCCGATGGCCGTGATGATGATGGCGTTGAATGTGAGCCTGCCGTTGCATAGCGTGCAAATAAATTATCGGAACCAGCCTGCCCTGTCAAGGGCGCGTGCGGTATGCTGTGCGGCGGCGGCTCGTGGCCTCGCCCGAGCGGCATGGAGGGTGGGCATGAAACGCAGAGAATTTGCCAAGCGCGCGGCGGCGGCCGCAATCGTCGGGTCGCTTCCGTGGAACACTCAGCGAGCGCAAGAACCATCTCCTTCGCCGAAACGGGAGAATGGCCCTTCCTCGCGCAGCGAAGAGCTGAAGAGGAAGGCCCTGGCGCAGCAGGAGGAACGCGTGAGCGCGCTGCGAGCGAAGCCGCTGCCGTACGGCCTCGAGCCGGCGTTCGTGTTCTCTGCGAAGCCCCGGGAGAGAAGGCGCAGGAAGTGAAAGGAACAGCTCCAGGCGTGAAATATGCATCACAAGACCCAATGGCCCAGTTTCCGACACGGAACAGTTCTGGTTGCAGCAAATCCCGGAAACGGCGCTTATCGCTCGGTACAAACAGGGAGGATTTCATGAAGCGAATCGTTTGGGCACTATGTTTCACGGCTCTTGCTGTCTTCTATCTGTGCGCTCGCCCTGCGGCAGCGCAGAACCCCGAAATCAAGTTCATTGCCGACACGTTTGTCGTGCAAGCCGAAGGGAGGTATGAAGCCGATCCGGACTTAGCGACATTGACCTTCAACATTAGCTCGCAGGACAAAGAACTGCGGAAAGCGTACGACACTGCAACGCAGTCGATGCGCAAGATCGTCGATCTCGCCGACCGGAATGGCTTGAAGAAGGAGGACGTCGCGGCAGGCGTTTTGACTGTCACTCCATTCTACGAAGGTGACAGGAAGAAGCGCGCGCGAAGCTATTCAGTGCAAGGCCAGATTGTGCTCAAGGTGAGAGACTTCACCAAGATTGGGCAACTCATCGACGAGTCAGTGCAGGATGGGATCACGGACTTCCGTTCGCTGACGTACTCACTTGCCGATGAGGAGGCCGCCAAACAGAAGGCTGTGGCGGAAGCAATGAGACGTGCCGTTGGCCGCGCGACCGCCGCTCTGGAACAGAAAGGGCAAAAGGTTGGCGCCCTCCGGTACGCCACTCTGGATGTAAAGCAATTGGTCGCGGTGGCCCAAATCGAGTCCAGCGGCCGGAGCATGTACCAGTTCGCAGAACTTTCGTCTGGCGTCTCCAGTTCACCGCGCAAGGACGCGGCTCCTGTACCGCCGCCGCTCCCGCAGCCTGAAAAAATCACGATCAGCGCGACGGTCCAGTGCGCATTTCAAATCCAGTGAGGGGATCCGTGACGCCATAAGCCGTCGGTTGAATCCCGGGAGTAGGACAAATACTCATGCTGTCTGACGACATCCTCTACCTGAGCGTGTGGGAGCTGGGGGCGCGAATCGCGGCGCGGTGGATTTCGCCCATCGAGCTGACTGAGGCGTACCTCGAGCGGTTGGAGCGCATCGGGCCGAAGCTGGGCGCGGTGGCCACGGTCACGCGCGAACTGGCGATGGAGCAAGCGCGCGCGGCGGAACAGGAGATCGCGGCGGGGCATTCGCGCGGACCACTCCACGGGATTCCTTACGGGGCGAAAGACCTGCTGGCCACGCGCGGCATTCCGACAGCCTGGGGCGCGCCACCGTTCAAGAAACAGGTCTTCGATTACGACGCGACCGTGATCCGCAAGCTGCGCGAGGCAGGCGCGGTCCTGGTGGCGAAGCTGGCCATGATCGAGCTGGCGGGCGGAGGCGGATACAACAGCGCCAGTGCGTCGTTGCAGGGCGCGACGCGGAACCCGTTCAACACGGGTTACTGGGCCGGGGGCAGCTCGAGCGGGCCGGCCGCAGCAGTGGCGGCGGGTCTCGTGGGATTCGCGATCGGCTCGGAAACGCTGGGCTCGATCGTCACGCCCGCGGCATTTTGCGCAGTGAGTGGGTTGCGCACAACCTACGGGCGCGTGAGCCGGCACGGAGCGATGCCACTCTCCTGGACGATGGACAAGCTGGGACCGATGTGCCGCACGGCGGTGGACTGCGGCTTGGTGCTGAACGCCATCGCGGGTGAAGATTCGCTGGATGCGGCATCGCGGCGAGAGCCTCTCTACTGGTGGCCGCCGAATGACGAAAAGCGCGCGCGGTCGCTGGCCGGAAAGCGGCTCGGCGTGCTGCGGCCGGATTTCAAGACGGCGGGCAATGCGGACGTCGGCGCAAACTTTGATGCGGCGCTCGAGGTGTTGCGGAAGATCGGCGCTCGCGTCGAGGAAACGTCATTGCCGGAGTTTCCTTACGCCGCGGTCGCCGAAACGATCTACTCCGCGGAGATGGCTTCCGTCTTTCGGCCCTTTGTGGAAAGCGGCCAAGTGGACGGACTGCTCGACGATTCCCAGAAGGCCGGGCTCGTCGCGGCGCAATCGCTGCGGGCCACCGATTATCTCGACGCCTGCCGGCTGAGAACCGAGATTCAGTCGGAGATGGCGAACCTGTTCGAGAAATACGACGCGCTGGCGGCGCCCAGCCGGACCTCGACGGCCCCGGCAGTGGACCGCGACTTCGAAGCCGCGCCGGAGACCCCCGATCGAGCCAACTTGATCGCGGGGTCGAACATCGCGGGCCTGCCGGCGATCTCGGTGCCGTGCGGGTTCACGAGGGAGAAGAACCTGCCGATCGGGATCCAATTCGTGTGCGACGCGCTGCGCGAGGATGCGTGCATCGAGTGCGCGCACGCCTACCAATTGGCCACGGACTGGCATACGCGCCGCCCGAAGCTTCAGTAACTCGTGGGAGCCTCCGGACCATATACTGCGTTGAAAGATAAAAAAGGCCGGAGCGCTCGACCCGCAGACCCGGCGGTGTTACGATAAATGGCGGGGGGATAGGACAGGGGGCTGCATTCGCCAGGCGCGGCGAGTTTGGTTCTTGGTCATCGTCGCTGAGGCGAAACTGCCAATGTGCCGCCAAGATGGTGTTCAATATTGAACTGACACCCGTGTCCCTTGTTCTTAGCATATGAGTGCGGTTAGGGGAGCGGGAGGACTGTTGGGTAAGCGGGTCCCAGCCTGCCAGCTTTACCCCAGTCACCTTGGTTTTGGGCCTGCACTGAGGACTACGCAGTATTGTCATTCTCCCTCGCTGCCGGGTCGCCGTTTTTTCGACTGAAAGGTCATATAAGGGTTGCGCGTGTCCGACAGCCTTCCCTTCAAACAGGCAGGGTGCATGTTGAAGAAACTTCATCTCTACCTCATCAAGCCGTCGCAGTATGACGACGATGGATACGTGGTGCGTCACTGGCGCGGCGTTTTGCCGAGCAATACTCTGGCGTGCCTGGCCGGGCTGACCGAAGACGCCCTGGCGAAGAAACAGTTGGGCGAATCGCTGCGCGTCAAGGTTCACCTGCTGGATGAAACGGTGAACCGCGTTCCGGTGAAACGCATCTGCCGGTCTCAACGCGGCAGCCGCACCAAGACCATCGTCTGCCTTGTGGGCGTGCAGACCAATCAGTTCCCCCGGGCTTCCGATCTGGCGTACGAGTTCCGCCGCGCCGGGCTGACCGTGATGATCGGCGGCTTCCACGTCAGCGGCTACTTGGCGTTGCTGCCCGACATCCCTGCGGACATTCAGCGGCTCATGGACGCGGGGGTCACGATTGTCAAAGGCGAGGTGGAAGAGGTCTGGGGCGACCTGCTGTGCGATGCCGTCAACGACCGGCTGAAGCCGCTCTACGACTTTATCGACAGCAAGCCGGATCTGTATGAGAAGCCGCTCCCGGCGATTCGCAAGAAATACCTGAAAAAGTTCGTGGCCCCGAACTTCGGCACGCTCGACTGCGGGCGCGGCTGCCCCTTCGAGTGCACTTTCTGCACGATCATCAACGTCCAGGGCCGCAAGATGCGGCATCGCTCGGCCGAACACATCGCCCAGGCCATTCGCAGCAACTCCCGGGAAAACGGCGTTACTTTCTACTTCTTCACCGACGACAACTTCGCGCGCAACAAGAACTGGGAACCGATCTTCGACGCACTCATCCGCTTGCGCGAGGAAGAGAACATTCCGGTGAAGTTCATGATGCAAGTGGACGTGCTCTCCTGGAAAATCAAGGATTTCGTTTCCAAAGCGCGCCGCGCGGGTTGCACGAACGTCTTCATCGGTATGGAGAGCGTGGACCCGGGCAATCTGGCCGCTGCCGGCAAGAAACAGAACCATGTAAACGAATACTCACTCTTGATTAATGCCTACCGCGACGCGGGGATCAGCACCCACGTGGGCTACATCATCGGGTTTCCCTTCGACAACGTTGAATCGGTGAGGCGCGACGTTTCCTATCTGATGAATGACGTGCGCCCCGACCACGCCTCGTTTTTCATGCTCACGCCGCTGCCCGGCTCGATGGACCACCTGATGATGGCCCGCCGCGGAGAGTGGATGCACCCCGATTTCAACCGCTACGATTCCCATCATGCCGTCACAGTTCATCCCTTCCTGAAGAACGGCGCCTGGGAAGACATGTATTCGGAGGCCTGGCGCACGTTCTACGGCTTTGACAACATGAAGGCGGTCCTGCGGCGTTCTCCGAAAAAGAGCTACTGGAATAATTTCGTGCGCTTCATCTGGTACAAGAACTCCATCCAGACCGAAGGGCGTCACCCGATGATGTGCGGCTTTTTCCGGCTGAAGGGCCGCAAAGACCGCCGCCCGGGCTTTCCCATTCTCCCTCGCTGGGAGTATTACCGGCAGCGCGCGAAAGAGATTCGCGCGCACCTTAGCAGCATGGTGAGCCTCCTGTTCGAGATGGAGGAAGTCTGGCTGCAAACGCGCTACCCGAGTGAGGCCGAACAGCGCGTCGCCGAAGAACTGGCAAAGATTCGCGCCGCTTACGGCCGGCTGAGGGTTGCTGATTGGCAGGCTGCCTACATGCGGGCCAAGAGCCATTTTCCTTCGCTCCGCGTGCCTTCCAAGGTTCACTTGTTCTGGGCCAAGTGGTATCCGCTGCTGGCTCCGAGCAAGGTGTACACGCGGGCCGACATCGACTCGTTCTGGCACAGCGTGCAGCAGCGCTGGACCGAGCGCAGTTGGTTCCGCATTCCCGTGCATCGCGTTCCGCTCTATCTCTTTCGCGATGCCCAGCTTTCCCTGATGTTCTTTTTCTACTTGGTCCGAGCGAACTAGCGCGCCAATCGCGCGGCCGATCTCCCATTGAGTGCTTTGCGAACGCGGCCGGCTCGACCTGCCTGCCGGACATTGCTACCATAACCGCAGAAACCCATGCCAAAGGCAAAGACACGACCGGCGCGTGTGCGCTCGGGGCGCAGCGATTTGGCGCGGCGCGTCCTGAGCTACCTGCGGCGTTATGAGATGGTGAAAGCGGGAGACCGCGTCGCGGTGGGATGCTCGGGTGGGGCGGATTCCACGTCACTGCTCCTGCTTCTCGAGGAACTGCGCGAGCTCCTGGGAATCCAGCTCGCGGTGCTGCACTTCAACCATCATCTGCGCGGCACGGACTCGGACGAAGACGAACGGTTTGTGCTGAGCCTCGCGGATTCGCACGGACTCGAGTGCTGCGTGGACGGCGCCGACGTGGCTGCGGAAGCGAGGAAGTCTCGAGCGAACGTCGAAGACACGGCTCGGCGGCTGCGCTACGCATTTTTCCAGCGCATCGTGGCCGAGGGCCGGGCTACGCGGGTAGCCGTTGCGCACACGATAGATGACCAGGCGGAGACCGTTCTGGCGCACCTGCTGCGGGGAACAGGGCCGACCGGCCTCGGGGGAATCCACCCGGTCGTGGGAACGGTGATCCGGCCGTTACTCGAGATTCGCCGGAACGAGCTGCGTGAGTACCTTCGAGCGAGAAAACAATCGTGGCGCGAGGACAAGAGCAACGTGGATATCGGGCGGACGCGCGCGCGAATCCGTCAAGTGCTCGTGCCGTTGCTCGAGGCGGAGTTTCAGCCTGCGACGGTAGAGCATCTGGCGCGACTCGCGGAGTTCGCGCGAGAGGATGAGAGGTTCTGGCAGGCGCTGGTGGAAGGGCGTCATGGCGCACTCGTCGAGATTAGCGGCTGCGAGCGGCGAATCGCGGTGGGGGATCTGCTCGCGCCGCTGCCTTTGGGCGGTGGAGAGCCGGCCGTGGCCGGATGGTTGGGCTGTCAGGAGGCGCTGGCAAAACGGCTGGTGCGGCGAATCGTGTCGGAGATCAAGCGGCCCGGCGGACAATTGGGGGCAGGACACGTGGAGCAAGTGCTACGGTTGGCGCGTACAGGAAGAAGCGGAGACAGGCTGGACCTCCCGGGCGGACTGCGAGCCGAGCGGGAGCTTGACCGGCTGCTGTTCCACGTGGAAGATTCCAGAAAAGACAGGAGGAAGGCAGTTACCAGGCGGGCCGGAGCAGGCGAGTACGAGTATGAGGTGCGGCTCGACGCCAGGGGTGGCGCGAAGGTCAGGGTTGTCGAACTGGGCAGGTCGGTCTGCCTGAAAGTGATTGACTGGCCTCCGGCTACGGGCGAAACTAGGAAAAGGAGTGAGGTCTTGGACCGCCCCCTTTTGCGTGCTCCCCTTGTTTTGCGCAATTGGCGGCCAGGGGATTCTTATAGGCCCTTGGGGCGCATGGGAGCGAGGAAGCTGAGGCGGCTTCTACTCGAGAAGCGCGTCAGTCAGCGTGCGCGCGTGGGCTGGCCGGTCCTGACCAGCAGAGAACAGATCGTCTGGGTGCAAGGTCTCCCCGTGGCTGCGGAGTATGCTGCGCGGGAAGAGACGCGAAGCGCAGTGGTCATTACCGAGGAATCTCTGTGAGGCTCGGTTCGCGAGTTATGTATACGCCGGGGCGGTTGGCCGCGAGAGTGGCCCAAATGGGGAAGGCTATTTCCCGGGATTACCGGGGCCGCGACATCGACGTGATTGTCATTTTGGAAAATGGTTTCATGTTCGCGGCGGACCTGGTGAGGGAAATCGACGTGCCGGTAGTCTGCCATTTCGTGCGCGAGGTGCTGTCCGACGTCGAACTTTCAGGGTACCCGCGCCGTGAAGTGTACTTCACACAGCGCCCGGTGCTGAAGGGGCGGGACGTCCTGCTGGTCGACGCGGTGCTTGCGACCGGAGTTCCGCAGGACTTTCTGGTGCGGCGGCTGCTGGACAGCGAGCCCAGGTCGCTCAAGCTGGCGGTGCTGCTGGACAAGCCGAAAGGCCGAAAAGTGAGCCTGAACGCTGATTACATCGGGTTTGTCACCGCATCTAATGATCTGGTGGGTTACGGCCTATCGGGGAGCAATGGGCATGGGCGAAACCTTCCGTACATCGCGGCCCAGAAAGGCTCGAAGGCTTCCCGGCGTGGAGGGAAACGGCGCGCAAAGTCTGTGGCCAGGCGCAGCAAGTGAAAGGCCCAGTCACTCCGATGCGCGGAACGGTGCAGTGAGGTCAATGTGAACTCCAGTTCGACAGCGAAGACCATCCTCTTCTGGCTCTCCATCGTGCTGCTGGGCGTGGTGCTTTGGAAGATGATATCTAGCAGCGGGCAGTCAGCGCAGCAAGACGAGCCGACCTACAGCGAATTCATGGCCAAGGTGGATGCCGGCGAAGTGAAAGAGGTGACGCTCTCCATCTCGCCGAATAGCTACGACCTCCAGGGTCAGTACGTGAAAGGGCAGAACCACCAGTTCCACATGACGCTCTTCAAGGAGGCTGCACCCGAGCTGACCAAGGAGCTGCGCGATAAGGGCGTGCCCATCAGGGTCAAGGAGGTTCGCAACAGCGACTGGTTGATTCTGGCCGTTCAGGCGGCGCCGATGCTGCTCTTGCTGGGCTTCGTCTTCTTCATGATGCGGCAGATGCAAGCGGGCGGAAACAAGGCGCTGAGCTTCGGGAAGTCGCGGGCACGGCTGCTCTCGGCCCAACAAAAGAAGGCCACCTTCAAAGACGTGGCAGGCACCGACGAGGCCAAGGAAGAGTTGCAGGAAATCATCGATTTCTTGAAGGATCCGCAAAAATTCCAGAAACTGGGCGGTCGAATACCCAAGGGCGTGCTCCTGGTGGGCCCGCCGGGCACGGGGAAGACACTGCTGGCGCGGGCGATTGCCGGCGAAGCAAACGTGCCGTTCTTCTCGATCTCGGGCTCGGATTTCGTGGAGATGTTCGTCGGCGTGGGCGCGAGCCGGGTACGAGATCTCTTCGAGCAGGGCAAGAAGAATGCCCCGTGCATTATTTTCATCGATGAGATTGACGCGGTCGGGCGCCACCGCGGCGCGGGCCTCGGCGGGGGCCACGACGAGCGCGAACAGACGCTGAACGCGTTGCTGGTGGAAATGGACGGGTTCGAATCGAACGAAGGCGTCATCCTGATCGCCGCGACCAACCGGCCCGACGTGTTGGATCCGGCGCTGCTGCGGCCGGGGCGGTTTGACCGGCGGGTGGTGGTCGCGCGTCCGGACGTCAAGGGCCGCGAGGAGATCCTGCGAGTACACACGCGGAAGGTGCCGCTCTCGGACGACGTGGACCTTTCGGTGATCGCGCGCGGAAGCCCGGGCTTTTCCGGCGCCGACCTGGCGAACCTGGTGAACGAAGCGGCGTTGTGGGCGGCGCGGCAGAACCGCAAATTCGTCATGATGGCCGACTTCGAGATGTCCAAAGACAAGGTGCTCATGGGCGTGGAACGCAAGTCCATGATCTTGTCCGACGAAGAGAAGAAGAATACCGCGTATCATGAGGCCGGGCACGCCCTGGTGGCGGCGATGACGCCGGGCGCGGACCCGCTGCACAAGGTGACCATCATCCCCCGCGGGATGGCCCTGGGCGTCACCATGCAGCTCCCCATCGACGACAAGCACACCTACACCAAGGAATATCTCGAGGTGATGCTGACGGTGCTGATGGGCGGCCGCACCGCCGAGGAGATTTTCCTCGGGCACCTCACCACCGGCGCGGGAAACGACATCGAACGCGCCACCGAAATTGCGCGCAACATGGTTTGCGAATGGGGCATGAGCGAGCTTGGACCGCTGGCGTACGGAAAGAAGGAAGAAGCGATCTTCCTCGGCCGCGAAATCGCCCAGCACCGCGACTATTCGGAAGATACGGCCATCCAGATCGACCGCGAAGTGAAAAAGATCGTCAATAAATCGTACGACAGGGCGAGATACACGCTCGAAACCAACCGCGATACCCTCGAACGCATCGCGCAGGCGCTGCTCGTTCGCGAAGTGCTCGACGCCAATGAAGTGAAGCTGCTCATCGAGGGCAAACAACTGCCGGACAAGCCGCGAACGCCGCTGGTGGCTCCGCCCGCTCCGGCCACGGAGCCGAAGCCGGTGGGGCGGCCGGAACTGCGCCCCGCGCCGGGCTTCACCAAGGGAGAAAAGCCGGCGACCGCCTAGCTCTGAACGGGTCCGAACGAATTTCCTGTAGGGGCGCTCGCCGCGGCGGGCGCCCCATCTTTTTGCAAAAGGCGTAGAATACGCCCATGGCGAAAAAGGAAGCGCGGACCATTGAGGTAACTTGCCCCTGCTGCAAGTCGAAGCTGACCGTGGACCCGGACTTGGCCGCAGTGCTGGCGCATGAGGTTCCGCCACGGGCTGCGCCTGACGTGGACATTTCCGATGCGGCGAGAATCCTGGCCGATCAGGAGCAACGGCGGGAGGACAAGTTCCGCGATTCTTGGAACGCCGAGAAGAATAAGGAAGACGTTTTGAACCGGAAGTTCGAGGAAGCGCTCAAGAAGGCCAAGGACAAGCCGGCGGAGAAACCACTTCGAGATTTCGATCTCGAGTGAGGAGAGCAGCCGAGCGCCGAGTGCGGCCTCCCCGCGATAGAATCGAAGTCCACAAAACATGCTAAGAAGGAAACGATACCGGCTGAAACTGCCGACGAAAACGCTTGAGCTGGGCCAGCGCACGCTGGTGATGGGCGTGCTGAACGTGACGCCGGATAGCTTCTCCGATGGCGGGGCGTTCCTCGAAGCCGAGCGGGCCGTCGAGCACGCGCTCGCGATGGAGCGCGACGGGGCAGACATGGTTGATATCGGCGGCGAGTCCACGCGGCCTGGATCGGAAGGAGTATCTGTCGAAGAGGAGCTGGGGCGCGTTTTGCCGGTGATCGAAGGGTTGCGCGGACAGCTCGGAATTCCGATCTCAATTGACACACGCAAGGCGGAGGTGGCCGAAGCCGCGATTGCAGCGGGCGCGGAAATCATCAACGACATTTCGGGACTGAAGTGCGATCCGCGGATCGCCAAGGTGGCGGCGCAGAGGCGCGTGGCGCTCGTGCTGATGCACATGCGCGGCGAACCGAAAACCATGCAGAAAGGGCCGTTCGCGCGGAACGTAATGCGCGATGTGATTGCGGGCCTGCGCGCGTCGGCAAGAAAGGCAATGCAGGCGGGCGTGCTGCGCAATCAGATTGTCCTCGATCCGGGGATCGGCTTCGGGAAGAGTTTTGCGCAAAATTACGAGATCTTGGCGCAGCTCGCGGAACTCGGGAAGCTCGGCTTCCCGCTGTTAGTAGGCACTTCGCGGAAGGGCTTTCTTGGAACGGCGCTCGCGAGCGAAGGAGAACCCTTGCCACCCGAAGAACGCATTTGGGGAACGGCTGCGACAGTGGCAGCGAGCATTCTAGGCGGTACGCACATCGTCCGCGTACACGACGTGAAGGAGATGGTGCAGGTGGCGCGGGTAGCGGATCGCGCAGTCGCAGTAAAGAAGAAGAGAAAGGGCCCCTGAGACACAGAGATCGCTGAGACAAATGCGGACCAAAAGAAACTGGAGAGACGGGCAAAGAATTCATCCGGGGAGGACTAGCTGATGAGGCGCGGCGCGATCGTTGTGATTTCCATGCTTCTTTGCCTGTTTGCGTGGCCGCTCCCTACTTCGGCGCAGATTCCGCCGGTGAAGACGGCGCCGCTGCAACCGCCGGGAATCCAAGGCGAGCCGGGCTGCTCGGTGACCGAGCCGTCATCGTGCGAGCAGGCAGCGGCCAAGATTCTTCCGCTGGTCATGGGGCCGTCGCCGCTCGAGGGGAACCTGCGGCGGCTCGCGGACGGGATCGGGGGGCGCGTGACCGGCTCGCCGCAGATGGCCAAGGCGGTTGAGTGGGCAGTGGCCGCGTTTCGCGCGGCGGGAATCGGCGTGCACACGGAAAAGTACAGGATCCCGACGACGTGGAGCGAGGGCGAGACGCGCCTTGAGGTGCTCGGGCCAAGAGCCTTCCCCGTGCATGTGGTTTCGGAGGGATGGTCGCCCGCGACGCCTCCGGCCGGAATCGAAGCGCAGCTCCTGGATGTGGGCGGCGGAAGCGCGCAGGAATTCGCGCGCGCGGGAGCGCTCGAAGGCGCGATCCTGCTGGTGCACAGCGATGTGACCGTTACCTGGGCTGACCTTTTCAACGAGTACCTGCCGGCGCCGGCGATCATCGAGCGCGCGGTGAAGGGCGGCGCGGCCGCGATTCTGTGGACGAGCGCGCGGGAGCGGATGCTGCTTTACAGGCATACCAACGCCATCGCGGGGGAGATCGACCGGATCCCGCAAGCGGTGGTGGCGCGCGAGGACGCACTGCGGTTGGCTCGCTTGGCGTCGGGCGGGGCCAGCGGCGAGAAGGTGCGTGTGCGGCTCACGATGCCGAACAATGTGGGCGGACCGGCAGAGCAGGAAAACGTCGTCGGCGAGATCCGCGGGTGGGGGAAGCCGGACGAAGTGGTGATCCTCGGGGCGCACCTTGATTCGTGGGAGCTGGGAACGGGCGCGCTCGACAACGGCTGCAACGCGGCGATGGTGATTGAGGCAGCGCGGGCCATCCGGTCGACCGGACTCCTGCCGCGTCGGACGATCCGCTTCGTGCTGTTTTCCGGCGAGGAACAGGGGATGCTCGGGTCGTGGGCCTACGTGAAGCAACACGCGCCGGAGCTGGACAAGATTCGCGCCATGATTACGTTCGATGAAGGCATCGGACGCGTCACCGGATACTCCCTCGGCGGGCGGCGCGATATCGAGGCGGGCGTGCGCGAGGCGATGAAGCCGCTCGATTCCTGGGGCGCGATCAATCACACCTACGACGCATTTTGGGGCACCGATAATTTCGATTTCCTGCTCGAGGGCGTGCCCACACTCGTCGCCAACCAGTTGGAAGCGAATTACGCCGCGAATTACCACGCCGCCTCGGACACCTTTGACAAGGTGGATATCCGCGAACTGAAGCTGCAAACCGCGCTCGCGGCGGTGACGGTATGGGGCATCGCGGACCGTGCCGAACCGATCGGAAGACGATTGACCCGAGCGGAGACAGGAGCGCTCCTTCAAGAAACCGGGCTCCAGGACCAAATGAAGCTGCTCGGTATGTGGCCAGCGTGGGAAAACGGCGTCCGGGGGCGGAAGCCGTAAGAAGAAAGACCTGCCACAAAGGCACAGAGATCACAGAGAAGATCCTCCGGAGCTGTGGATAGGCACATTCGCGGAGTTATACCTTTCACGCATAGCACCGCTCGAAGCGCGACGGCACCACTCTGCTGCGAGCTATAATTCAGAGATGCGGCCAGCGGTGAAAGACAAGCCTGGTGATGAGCGCGCCACCGAAGCGACAAACGGCGCCGTGCTGGCGATTGACTATGGCAGGAAGCGGATCGGGCTGGCACTGGCCTCGACGGACACTCGGCTGGTCAACCCGCTGAGCATTCTCGCGCGCAAGAACCGGCGCGAGGACGTGCGGCGGTTGAGAGGGCTCGTGCGGGAACACGGAGTGAAGAAGATCGTGGTGGGCCTTCCGCTGCGGGCCGACGGGACCCGGGGAGAAATGGCCGAAGAAGCGGAGCGGTTCGCCGAACGTTTGCGCAAACAGATTGCTTTGCCTGTGGATATGCAGGATGAGCGGCTGACGAGCTGGGTGGCGGAACAGTTGCTCAAACAGAAGAAAAGAATGAAAAGAATAGAAGGAAAGAACGCTGTGGATGCGATCGCGGCGGCGGTGATTTTGCGGGACTACCTCGAGCGGGAACCGGCCAAGAAGGAACAGGATTGAGATATGCCGCACACTGATTTCGTTCCCACGTGGTTCAACAAGAAGCTGCTCGAGCAACGCGTCGGGGGCCGTGACGGATGGTGAGGAAGGGATCGTCGAAGAGACTTGGACCGGTCGGAGTGACCGCGCTGCTTCTGCTGGCTGCGGGGGCGGGCGGGGCGGTATACGTTTGGGTGTCGATGGCGCGACCCTACAAGAATTTTCCTAGCGAAGGCGTGTTTGTCACCGTGCCCCACGGGGCGTCGCGGCGAATGGTGTCACGGATTCTCAAGCACGAGGGAGTCATCCGCAGCGCGCTGGTGTTCGAGCTCTACTGCCGGAGGCACCCGCGGCGCACGCTCGTCGCGGGAGACTACTTCTTTGACCGCGCGGTTACGGGGCGGGAAGTGTTCGATACGCTGGCGAACGGCCGCGTCTATGTGAAAAGCGTGACCATCCCCGAAGGCTATACGATGGCCGAGATCGCGGCGCTGCTCGAACGCGAGGGACTGGTCTCACACGAGGAGTTTTTTGCCGCGGCGCAGGATACGTCACTTGTCAGCGATCTCGCGCCGCGGGCGCGCAATCTGGAGGGATTCCTGTTTCCGGCCACCTACCCGTTCGCGCACCATACAGCGCCGCAGGACGCGGTCGCGGCGATGGTGCGGCAGTTCCGGGAGGTCTGGACACGCTTGAGCGCGGAGACCGGAACGAGCGGCCGAAGCGTCGAAGAGGTGGTGACGCTCGCGTCGCTCATCGAGAAGGAGACGCCGCAGGCGGAGGAGAGACCGCTGGTGGCCGCCGTTTTCTTGAACCGGCTTCAATATCGCAGACCGTTGCAGTGCGACCCGACGGTGCTCTACGCCCTGCAGTTAGCGGGGCGCAGCGGCGGCCCGCTGACCACCCGAGATTTGCAGTTTGATTCGCCCTACAACACCTACCTGCATACGGGGCTCCCTCCGGGCCCGATCGCCAATCCGGGAGAAGCGTCTTTGCGGGCGGCCGCGGCCCCGGCGAAGTCAGACTTTCTTTATTTCGTAGCAAACACGCAGGGGGGGCACTTCTTTAGCCGGACACTGGCGGAACACAATCGTAACGTGAGACGCTACCGGCAGCTGCTGGCGCAGGCCAACGGCACAGAGGAAAGGGATCCGGAGCCGCCGCCACCCCCTCCCCGGAAGCGACGGCACCGAAAAGGAGCGCGATGACCGGCACGGAACACGCGACGAAAAAGAAGCTGATCCTCGAAGCGGCGCGCGCGCTGGGGGTGGAGAGGTACACTCCGGCGGAGGTCGAGCAGATCCGCCGGCAACTGATCTCGCACCATGGCGCCGAGGGGAAGACTTCGCCGGACTACATCACCGACGTGCTGAAGGACGCGGGGATGCGCGTCGCCTGGTCGACCGAGGCTGACAGCGAAGAGCTCTACGAAGAAGAGTTTGATGATCTGTTGCACTTCCGAACGCTGGGGGACGCAGAGATGTGCCTGGTGCGGCTCGACGAACTGTGGCGGAAATTCGGCGCTGACGGGGAGCGCGCGGCGGCGAACCGGGTACTGGAAGTGGCCCGGCTCGGGAAGCGCCGCGCGGAGATGATCGCGCGCAATGCCAAGGTGGAGGAAGGAAAGCGCGCGGAAAAAGAGGAGATCGCGCAGTGGTTCCGCATTTGGCTGGAGACCCCGGATGCGTTCTTCGATTGGTTGGATGTGCGCAAGCAGTCGCTGGAGTTTCTAAAGCAATTCCCACCCGAAGAGCCCGAAAAGGACGAATAGCGCGGCATGGAGCTCAAGCCGTTCTCGCTGGAAATCGAAGCGCTCGATCTGGGCGATGACGTGCGCGCGGTGGGGATCGAGCTGATCGAAACGGAGAGCCGCGAGCCGGCGCGCGGCCCGGAAGCGCTGCAGGTCTGGAGTGCGATCGTTCCGGCGATCGCCGGCACCGAGGATTGGGCGCTCGATTTTTTCAGCCACCTCGACCGCGTCCGGGAATACTGCCGGGAGCACGCCATTGAGTATCGCGATGCGGCCGGGCGTTGCCTCGTGATGCCGCAGCCTGAGCGGGACATCTTGGCGGGGTTGTTCGCGCGGTTTGAGACAGAGACGTTCGGCGTGCGCGCGGGCGGTGTCCTCCCGTCAGGCGATGCCGCGCTCGAAGGAGATCTGTCGCGGCGTGGCGTGGACGCGTATCAGGCGGCGTACCCGCGGTACACCTTCTACTTGGTGTGCGATTTCGAGAACGGGATGGTCACGCTGCTGAGCCAGTCGCTGTGGGCGAGCGAGGTGATCCGGCGCGTGCGGCCTGCGATAGAGCGGCTGGAAGTGATGGTTTCGCGCCCGCAATGAGGCGGACGGTTTGGGCCAGGTCTCCTTTTCGTCCTTTCTGACCGGCTGCGCCATGTTGAGGCGAGCTCCGGGTTTTCTCCCGGAACCGGCCTGGCAACTCGCGAGGACCAGGAGTGCGTTGACGCCTTCCCGAGTGGCTGTTACATTGCTCGTTTTATGTGTATGGAGCGCAAGACACTGAGTCATCGAGCTCGAGTTTGGATGGTGTGGGTGACAGTGGCGGCTTTGGCAGGCGGCTGCAACGGCGCTGTGCGGAACACGCAGCGGGTGCGCCCCGGCAGCGTGCCGCCGGCCAAGGAGGCGACCGCTACGGAGCTAATCGCCGCCTATAACCGCGCGGCGCAGAGTATCAAGAGTCTGAACGCCACAGTCGAGCTCAAGCCGACGGCCGGGTCAGCGTATAGCGGTTTAATCGAGGAATACCACGAGGTGCAGGGGTTCATCCTGGCTGACCGGCCGGCGAGCATCCGTGTGATCGGGCAGGCGCCGGTTGTAGGAAAGAACATTTTCGATATGGTGAGCGATGGTCAGACCTTTCGCATCTTCATCCCTTCGAAGCACAAGTTCATCGTCGGACCCGCGGCGCTCGAACGCGCGACCAAGAACCCGATCGAAAACCTGAGGCCGCAGCACTTGTTGGACGCGCTATTTTGGCCAGATATTGCGCCGAAGCAGACCGTGCTCTTCGAGGAATTCAACGACGAGGCGGGTCGGTACTACATCCTGACGGTACTCCGGAGCGGCGAGCCGCCGGAAATTGCGAGACGGATCTGGTTCAACCGGGCGGACCTTCAAGTGACGCGCATCGAGGTTTTTGCGAGCGGCGGAAAGTTGCTCGCGGACATCCGCTATGGAGACTGGGAGGCGGTCGCTCCGGCGAACGTTGCGGCGGGAGAGGCCGGTGAAGCAAGCTCGACAACTTTCTTCCCCCGCCAGATCGTGCTGGCGCGGCCCCGGGACGATTACAGACTGGACATTCAGGTGCTCAAGCTTCAGCTGAACGGGCCGATTGGCGCCGAGCGCTTCCATCTCGAGCAGCCCCCCGGAAGCGACCTCGTAAAGCTCGAAGAGAACGACGAAGGGAACGAGCGATGAGGGGCGAATTCATCTTTCGGAACCTGCTGCACCGGCCGTTGCGGACGCTCGTGAGCGTGATCGCCGTGGCGGTTGAGGTGACGCTGGTGGTGATCATCGTGGGGCTGACCAGCGGCCTGTTGACGGAGACAGCCAAGCGCATTGAAGGCATCGGCGCAGACATCATGCTGCAGCCGCCGTCCGCATCGGTGTTCCTGGCATTCAGCGGCTCGCCAATGCCCATCAAGATTCGCGACCGAGTGGCGGAGATGAAGTACGTGCAGGCGGTGACGCCGGCGCTGCTGCAGTTCAGTTCATCGAGTGGCGTGGACATCATCTACGGAATCGACAAGGAAAGCTTTCGCGCGGTGTCGGGAGGCTTCGTGTTCTTCCAGGGGCACGACATGGAAGGGCCCGACGACATGCTGGTGGACGATTGGGCGGCCAGGGCGAAGAGCATTCGGGTGGGCAGCACGTTCCGGGCACTTGACCACGACTGGCGCGTTGTGGGAATCGTGGACCACGGCAAGGGTGCGCGGCTTTTCGTGCCGCTCGCCACCCTCCAGGACCTCGTGGGCGCGCGCGACAAAGCTTCGATTTTCTTCATCAAGTGCACGCGGCCGGAGCACACCCAGGACGTCATCACGGAAATGCGGCAGCTCTTCCCGCGATACGAAATCCGGCCACTCAAGGACATTCTCTCGCTAATGACCTCGACCAACCTGCCGGGGCTCGATACCTTCATTGACGCGATGATCGCGCTGGCGGTGGGGATCGGTTTTCTGGTGATTTTCCTTTCCATGTATACGTCGGTGATCGAACGGACGCACGATATCGGAGTGCTGAAATCGCTCGGGGCGGGCAAGGACTTCATCGTCGGCGCGCTGCTGGCGGAGACAACGCTGATCTGCTTGCTGGGAACCGCCGGGGGTGTCGGACTCAGCTACGTGGTGCGCGCGGGGATGCTGCACCAGTGGCAAACACTCTCGATCTTGATTCTGCCTTGGTGGATAGCCCGCGCCGGCGGGATTGCGATTGTGGGAGGGTTGATCGGGGCTTCCTATCCGGCGTGGATCGCGAGCCGGAAGGATCCCATCGAAGCGCTCGCATATGAATGAAGCGGCGAGGGGGGCAACCCACCGCCCAAACTCTGGGCCAGCGAATGAGGAGAGGAAGCCGCGAGGCTAGGCAGATATGGGAATCGTAGCTACAATACTTGGGCCTTCGGAGCTATCCTACCCGGTAAGGGAAGTGTGCGTGGAACCGATCCTTAAGACCGAGAACCTCTGGAAGCTGTACAAGGCGGGCAAGGTCGATGTGCCGGCCCTGCGCGGCGTGAACTTCGAGGTGTTGCCGGGCGAAGCAGTGGCCGTCATGGGGCCGTCAGGTTGTGGCAAGTCCACACTGCTGTACGTGATCGGCGGGCTGGCGCAGGCCACGCGGGGCCGGGTGTTCGTGGACGGCAACGATCTGGCGGAGATGAGCGACGCCGAACGGACGAAGCTCCGGCGGCACAAGATTGGTTTCGTCTTTCAGCGGTTCAATCTGCTGCCGACACTGACGGCGCGGGGCAACATCGCCATCGCCCAGCACATCCACGGGAACGGCTTCGACCCGCACCGGTTCGGCGTTGTGACCAACCTGCTCGGCCTCGAGGGGCGGCTCCACCACAAGCCTTCGGAGCTTTCCGGCGGCGAACAGCAGCGCGTGGCCCTCGCGCGGGCCATTATCAATGAGCCCAAGATCCTGCTCGCGGACGAGCCGACAGGAAACCTGGACTCGAAAAACTCCGAAGTGGTGCTGGCGATGCTCCGGCAGCTCAACAAAGAGCTGGGACAGACCATCGTCATGATCACGCACAACCCCGAGGCGACAACCTACTTCGACCGCGTGGTGCACATGAGAGACGGCGTGATCATGGATGGGATTCCTACCGACTGACATGCACACGTTCTGGCGAATTCTCGTGCGGACGGTATTCTGGTCGTACGAGCGAGGCACCTGGCAGTACGACATCGCCGTCGTGGCCATCGTGCTGTTCGTGCTGCTGACGCCGCGAAACTGGTTCCACGATCAGCCGCAAATGGGAGTGCCGGAAGCGGCGGGAAAGGTGGCGCTGGTTTCCGACGATGGGAAGCTGCGGACCTACCGGGTGGACGCGCAGGCACTGGCGCCCCCGGCGCGCACGCCCGAACTGGCCAACGATCTGCATGCGGCCATGCAGAAAGCCGTGCCTGCGTTCCGGGGCCGTGGCTTCGAGATTCTGCGCATCGAGGCCGTGCGGGATGCCAACGGCACGGTGATCGCCTACGACGTGCAGGTGAAGCCCTGATGCCGGTGCGGCGCTGCTGATCCTCTCACGCGGGCGATAGGCCGCACTCCTTCTGCAGGACTGAATGCGACCCACGGCGGCTCTGCCGTGCCGCAAAATCGAGGTGAGACGTAAGTATGGCTCGACCCATCGAAGTGATGAAATTCGGGGGCACATCGGTCGGCGACCCCGCTGCGATTCGCCGCGCTGCAGAACTGGTGGCGGAGGCGGCGCGCCAGTCGGCAGTGGTGGCGGTGGTATCGGCGATGAGTGGCGTGACCAATGCGCTGGTTGCAGCGGCGCATCGCGCCGAGCGCGGCGAAGAGGCGGCTGCCGCGGAGCTGGCCGAATGGCTCACCCGCATCCACGCGACGGCCATCGAGGCGCTGATTGGCGATGAGGGCCGCCGGGGCAAACTGCTGGCCGAGACGCGGGGCCTGATCGCCGAAGCGGAGCGGCTCTGCCGTGGCGCGGCTTTGCTGAAGGAACTGACCCCGCGCGCGATGGACTTGATTTCCGGAATTGGCGAACGGATATCAGCGCGCATCATCGCGGCCACGCTAGAAGAAGCAGGCGTGGCCGGGGTGCCGGTCGAAGCGACCGAGTTGATCGTCACCGATAACGCCCACACGCAGGCCCAGCCGCTCATGGACCAGACGCGCCAGAAGGCGCGGGCGCGCTTGCTGCCGCTGCTCGAACAAGGCACGTCGCCGGTGGTCACCGGGTTCATCGGCGCGACCGCCGACGGGGTTCCAACGACCTTGGGACGCGGCGGCTCCGACTTCACCGCCACGATTCTGGGCGCGTGCCTGGATGCCGACAAAGTGATCATCTGGACGGACGTGGACGGTGTGCTGACCGCGGACCCGCGCCTCGTGGCCGACGCAGCCTTTCTTTCCACGGTCTCCTACAACGAGGCTGCCGAGCTCGCGCACTTCGGCGCCAAGGTGCTGCACCCAAAGACGCTGCGGCCGGTGGCGCCGCGCGGGATCCCCGTCTGGATCCGCAATAGCTTCGCGCCGGAGAAGCCCGGAACCAGGATCGGAGCGGCAGACGCATCGATTCCCCGCGGCGTGCGCGCCATCACCGCGATTCGCGACGTCAGCCTGGTCAACATCGGCGGGCCGGGCATCGTTGGCATCCCCGACCTCGCCGCAAAGACGTTTTCCGCCACGGCGAGCGTGGGCGCGAATCTGCTGCTGATCACCCAGTCGTCGGCGCAAAACGATATTTGTTTTGTCGTGCAGTCAGGAGACACGGCGCGCGCCGTGGCGGCGCTGCGCAAGGCGCTCGCCTACGACCTGCGGCATCACGACGTCGAGCACATCACCGTGAATCCCGGAATCGCCATCGTGGCGGTGGTCGGCGAGCAGATGCGCGGCACCGTCGGGGTAGCCGGGCGAGTGTTCAGCATCCTGGCAGGCGCGGGCGTCAATCTGATTGCCATCGCGCAAGGCTCCTCGGAGAACAACATCTCGTTCGTCATCGAAGAAGCGGCGGTTCAGAAGACGGTTACGGCGATCCATCGCGAGCTAGATTTGGCACGTCTGGGGCCAGCCGGCGTGGAACCCCGCACACAGGCAAAGGCCTAAGCCCAATCTCGCAGGGTTCAGTTCAGGGCCAGAGGGCTTGTTCATCAAGAACGCCGTGACCATGAGACCTGCAGTGTCATCAGACTAAGTGTGGTAGGATGCGTGACTTCCGAGTGATACACGCTGAACTCATGCGACTGTGGCGCAAAACCTGGCTTGTGTTGTCGCTCGTGGCCATAGCGACTGTGGCGACAGCGCGGCTCCCGGCGCGCTCTCAAGGGGGGAGGACTTGGACAGTCGAGGCTGTCCTGACCCAGCTCGATCGCACCGCGGGGGATTTCCATAGCTTGGCCGCCGATCTCGAACACACCAAGGTGACCGTCGTGGTTGACGATAAGTCCACCGAGACAGGGCAGATCTTCGTCCGCCGGGACGACAAGATGCGCATCGACATTACCAAGCCCGATTTGAGAACCATCCTGCGGAATGGCGGCACCCTCTTCGTGTACACGCCGAAGATCAACCGCGTGGAGGAGTACGACCTCGGGAAGCGCAAAACTCTCGTGGACCAGTACGTCCTGCTGGGATTCGGCAGCAAAGGCTCGGAGCTGAAGAAGAGCTACCTCGTGACGTTGCGGGGAGAAGAAACGCTCGACGGCCGCAAAATGCTGCTGCTGGAACTAATACCCAAGTCCGATGAGGTCCGCGATCAGATCTCGAAGATTCAGATGTGGATCGATGAGTCGGCCTGGTTCCCCGTACAGCAGAAGTTTTTCGAGACCGGGTCCGGGGACTATTTCATCTTCCATTACACCAACGTCGTGCGAAATACCCGGCTGAGCGATTCCTTGTTCAAACCGAATTGGCCCAAGAGCGTGACCAAGATTAAGCCCCACGCGTAAGGGTTTCTCCGCCTTCCTTCGCGGCAGGTTTTCTCGCCCCAGCCAGGAGTTCCGATCGTCAGACGTTTCGAGCGAACTCTACCCGATACGCACGGGGAGAACTACGAGGCGGCGCGTTCGCGGGCGAGGAGGGCGCGTTTGCGGTCGAGTCCCCAGCGATAACCGGCGAGCGAGCCATCGGCGCGGATGACGCGGTGGCAAGGCACGACAATCGAAACGGGATTCGTGGCGCAGGCGCGCGCCACTGCGCGCACGGCGCGGGGCTTACCGAGAGCGCGAGCCACCTGAGTGTAGGTGCGGGTCGAGCCATAGGGGATGCGGCGCAGCTCCTGCCAAACGCGCTGCTCGAAGGCCGTGGCCTGAACGTCCAGGGGCAGATCGAGCTTGGGCTGCTGGCCGCGCAGATGCTTGAGCAAAGCGCGCACCCAACGCGAGAAATCGCCTCCGGCGGAGCGAATCTCCGCGCGCGGGTACTCTTCGCGGAGAACTTCGAGCAGCTTCGCATCGGATGCGCCGAGATAGACCGCGGAGATGCCGCGGCTCGTGGCTGCGACGAGCAAGCGCCCGAGCGGCGATCGAACGATGGTGTATCCGATCTGCATACCTTCTCCTCCCCGGCGATAAGCCGCCGGCGTCATTCCCAGTCGTGTATTGCTCCGTTCGTAGAGCCGGCTCGATGAGCCGAATCCGGATGCGTACAGCGAATCGGTGATGCTTGTGCCCGAGCGAACCAGAGACTTGAAGCGTCCAAGGCGGAGCGCCTCGGCAAAATGGCGGGGCGAGATGCCCAGAGTACGGCGAAAGGTGCGCTGGAGATGGCCGGGGCTCACGCCCATGGCGCGTGCAAGCTCGTCCAGGCGGATCGGTTCGCCAGCGCGTGCCGCGAGATGGCGTGCCGCCTTCTCGATGAACGTCTCGTCGCGGACGACAGCGTCTCGCGGACGGCAGCGGCGGCACGCACGAAAACCCTCGCGCTCGGCGGCGCCGGGATCAGCGAAGAAGACGACTTGGCGGCGCTGGGGCCGCCGCGCGGGACACGACGGCCGGCAGTAGATTCCGGTCGAAAGCACGGCGAAAACGAAGTCAGCGTCGCGGCGCGAATCCCGCGCGAGGACGGCGCGCCAACAGGCGCGGGGCGAGAGATGTTGAATCGTTGCGCGCGATGAGCTGGCTGGATTCATGTCCGGTTCCCGATCCTCGGCAACGATAGAACAAGCCCAAGACCAAATCTATCCGAATCTTGATCGCAAAATCGGCGCGGCCCGCTATGCACAGAATCACACCGCGGAGCCGTTCAGGGCTCTCCGGGAGACGGAACAACGTCGTCAGCGTGGGCGGGGTCTCGGTGCGGCGCCGTAATGACTAGAACCACGGCGGTCAAAATCACGGCTGCGGCGAGAAGGGTGCGCGGCGTGAGCGGCTCACCGGCAAACGCCCAACCGAGAAACAGCGCCACGACTGGGTTGACGAATGCGTAGGTCGCCACGCGATTGGGCGGCGCGTGGCGCAAGAGATACGAGTAAGCGGTGAAGCCCAGCCAAGAGCCGAAGATGATCAGGTACGCGAGCGCCAGGATCGAGCGCAAGGTGATGTGTTGAACCAGCAGTGTAGCGCCCTCCCCGGAGGCTATTCCCGCGAGCCACAACAATGTCCCGCCGACCAAACTTTCCATCGCGGCGACCAAGAGGAGCGAGCGCGGCACATCCACATGCTTGGAGAAAATCGACGCCACAGCCCAAGCGAGCGATGACAGAACAAGCACCGCCGCACCCAGCAGATTCACACGGGCGCCGCCGAGGTTTGAAGGGCCGACGAGAAAGGCCAGGCCGGCGAATCCCAGCGCCAGACCCAGGATGGTACGCAGACCGGGGCGGGTGCCGCCGGGGCGAACCCATTCCACCAGCACCATCCACAGCGAAACCGTGGCGACGAGCAGCGAAGCGGCGCCGGTGGGCACAATCTGCTCCGCCCAGGAGAGGCCTCCATTACTCACGCTGAGCAAGAGCACGCCGAGGAATGCGCAGGTGAGCCACTGGCGGCGCGTGGGTGCGGGAGTCCCTCGAAACCGCAGCAGGAGAAAGGGGAAAACTCCGGCGATGATGTGTCGCGTCCCGGCCATAAGCAGCGGGGGAAAACTGTCGATGGCCAGGCGGATGGCGAGATAAGTGGAGCCCCAAACGATGTACACGACTGTAAACGCAACGGTTAGCCGCAGGCGCGAGGCGTGCGCCTGCGCGAGCGGCCCGCCAGGAACTCGGCGGCCGGGGAGAGTTCCCATGGACTCGATGGCCGGAATTGATCTCATGACGCGAGCGGCAAACCAAGCCTAGGCAAGGAGTGCGGAAAAGTCGAGGGCCATTATGGATGCGACCGATGGCGACCGAAAACAGTGAGAGCGGCAGACGGAGAGCGAGCGCCTGTTTGCGGTTAGAACACACGGCGAGGTAGGAATGTTGACCGGTAAAACAGCGAGTGCCATCGTGTGGACTCTGAATTTAACCAGTGCTCGCGCGTGGGGGCAAATGAGCGCGGCTCAACCATTGCAAAACGGGACTCTGCCCGAAAGAAAGAGTCCGGCAACTGATGCGGTCGCTTTGGGCGTTGGCGCCGCCGTTCCCAATCCCTTGCCTCCGTCGCCCAATCTGCGGCTGGTTTCCTGGCGGCCACCCTCTCGCACAAACGCGTTCGCACAAGTACCGACGCACGCTGTGGGATTCGTGCCGGAACAGCGGCGATCTCCACGAGCGGCGCTGAGGCTGCCTCTGCGGCTGCGCAGCGTCGGAGGAGTGGACGAGAAGGAGCCGGTAAGACTCGTGACGCGCGACATCAGCTCAACCGGCGTGTATTTTCTCTGCCCGCGTGAGATTCCGATTGGCTCGCCGATCGAGCTCGAGGTGATCTTGGTCGAGCGCCCGTTGGGACGGGGAAACGTCGTAGTCGCGACCTTTGCCCACGTACAAAGAGTGGAAGCAGCGGCCACGCCGGGCTGGCACGGCATCGCCGCTTCGTTCGATGATGTGGAGTTTGACCGGGACGATCTGGTGCCCTCTCGGTTCCTCAACTGGTAGTCCACTTCCCCACGGAACAACACTCACGGCTCCAGAAATCTCTCTCCCGTGGCAGCGAGAAGCGCAAAATTCTCTGACCCACCTTGCCGCGCTCGTTTCCTCCGAAATCGTGGACGCAAAGAGCGGCGCGTCTGGTAGTTTGTCCTTATGCGACGAGGCGGCCGGACCACATCCCTTCAGGGGGTGCTCTTCGACTGGGATGGAACTTTGCTCGATTCCTACCACGCGGATGCTCAAGCTTATCTGGCCATGTTCGCGGCGATGGGCATTGACTGGGACTTGGGGGATCTGGAGCGGCACTACTCGCCGGATTGGTATCACGTGTATCGCGCTGCAAAACTGCCACGCGAACATTGGGAAGAGGCCGACCGGGCGTGGCGCAAGTTTTATCGGCGGCAGAAGCCGGTGCTGCTGCCTGGGGCAAGAAGCGTCTTGCAGGAATTGAAGCTGGCGTACCGGCTAGGACTGGTCACGAGCGGTTCACGATGGCGCGTTCTGAGCCAACTGCGCACGTTCGGTCTGACGCGGCTTTTCGCCGCGCGGGTGTGCGGCGGCGACACGCCGCAGAGGAAGCCGCATCCGGGGCCGCTGCAGGCGGCCATGGGGCGCATGGGCATCGAGGCGCACGCCTGCGTTTACGTTGGCGACACACCGGAGGATCTGGAGATGGCTCGGCGAGCGGGTGTGCGCGCGATTGCGGTGCTCGGGCCTTTTCCGACCCGGAAGCAAGTCCGGGCGGAACGGCCTGAGTTCTTGCTGAAATCCATCCAAGAGCTGCCACGCCTGCTGCGCAGGCTGGAGAAGTCGCTCGTGCCGAAAGAATGGTCCGGCGCCTGAAGTGCGCGTCCATGCATCCCGATAAGGTCAGGGAAGCTGATCGCAAGGCACAGGAGACTTAGTGCGGCAGGTCTTGATGTGTCTGTGAGGGAGCTGCAGCGGAAGCAGGGGTGACGGGGGTCACAGCAGCAGAGGCGGCGCCGAGGAGGGGCTTGTAATCCTGCCAACGGACAATGAGACGCACGCGCACTTCCCGGTCTTTGAGATACAGAGAATCCTCGGAGCGCACATAGGCCGGAAACCAAAACTTCCCTTGCGTGTTCTCCCGGTAGCTGTCGAAGAGCGTGAACGGGAGCTGGGGTGAGTGGTAGTCGCCGAGATCGGTCACCCATTTGCCATAGGTCCTGACGACCTGGAGATCCTGGTCATCGACCCAAACAAGCCCTTCAAAAAAGGCTCGGGCGCGCTCGACCGCTTTGGGTTTGACGTGGAATATGTAGCAATTCACCTCGTCGATTTGCTCTTTGCCCTCGTAGGTCAGATTGTAGTTTCCGAGCTGGGCGCTGGTGAGGGGATACAGGGGAATCTGCCCGAGGGCGAGGGCATCTTCCGGCTCGAGACGCAAGTAATGGAGCGTCGAAGGCTTCTGATCCACAATTTTCTCGTAAGGTTTGCCGTCGGAGGCAACGCCCGGCACGGTCGTCAACTGGAACTCACCGGAGAGCTTGCCGTCCTGACCGAATTCTTCGATACGAATCATTTTGCGGAAGCCAAAATGGGCGCGAGCGGCGAGGAATTCATCCTCTTTCGCTGCAAAGCGGCGGATGATCTGCTCGGGCGGCACCGGAGGCGGAGCTTCAGGCGTCGGACTGGTCGAGAGCCGGCGGACATCGTGCCCGGGCGGCGGAGTAAGCGGCCCCGGGCGCGCCTCCTGGGCGCTGGCCGGCGCAAAGCCCAGTGTCAGGTAGAAGGAAAGTGCGAAAAGCGCCCCGCGCAGGATGCTTCGCCACCGCGATCGATTCTGACTGCTTGTTTGATAGGGGCTCAACATTCCTCTTGTTTCGATGCGAAAAACGGCCCCGGCGGTGCCTCGCCCTTGTTCAGGCCAAGGCGCGAAGCCGGGCTTGATGCTCAAGAACAGTGTAGCCGAGTTTCGGCGCGAGTGGATGGACACAGAAGCCGATACGGACGCGCCACGACAAGCGGCAGCTTTGGTACAATTCCCTGCCGGTCGTGGCTGAAACGAGAGAAGCAAGGCGCTACTTTGTCTCCGGCGTCGTCCAGGGCGTGGGCTACCGCTTCTTCGCCCGGGACGCGGCGGAGCGGCTCTCCATCGCAGGGTTTGTGCGCAACCGGTACGATTCGCGCGTGGAAGTCTACGCCATCGGCAGGCCGGAGCAGCTTGGCGCCCTGCGGGCCGTGCTGGCGCGCGGGCCATGGGCCGGGCGCGTGGAGCGCGTGGAGGAAGAGCCGGCCGGCGTTGACCCACATTACACCGAAGGGTTCGCGATCGAAGAGGACGCCTGACCAGGAGCACTCCGCATGGACGAACTGAAGAAACTCATCCGCGAAATTCCCGACTATCCGAAGCCGGGGATTCTCTTCTACGACTTGACGACGCTGCTCAAGGACCAAAAGGGTTTTCGTCGGCTGATCGACAAGCTCTGCGAGCACTACGCTGGGCACGAGATCGATCTGGTGGCCGGCATCGAGGCGCGCGGATTCATCTTCGCTCCGGCGCTGGCTTACCGGCTGGGCGCGGGATTCGTGCCCGTGCGCAAACCGAAGAAGCTGCCGGGAAAGACCGCGAGCGTCACCTATGCGCTCGAGTATGGAACCGACTCGCTCGAAATCCACGAAGACGCCGTGCAGAAGGGCCAGCGCGTGCTGCTCTGCGATGACCTGCTCGCCACCGGCGGCACTGCGGCGGCGGCGGTGAAGCTCATCCGGCAGCTCGGCGGCCAGGTGGACGGCGCCGCATTCGCCGTCGAGCTGAATTTCCTGAACGGCCGCGCGAAGCTTCCCGGCCTCGACGTCTTCACGCTCATTCAGTACGACAAGTGAATGCAGGTCACCCGGATCGGGACCGCCGCTGGCGAACGGCCTCGAAGAGGACCACTCCGGCGGCCACGGAGACGTTGAGCGAGCGGACCGGACCGGACGTCGGCAGCGACACGACAAGGTCGCAGCGCTTGCGCGTCAGCTCGTGCAAGCCTTTCCCTTCTCCACCCAGGACAATTCCTACCGGCAGCGTAAAGTCGGCAGACGTGTAGCTCTTTTCGGCGCGTTCGTCGAGGCCGATGAGCCAATAGCCGGCCTCTTTCAATTCCTGCATGGCGCGGACCAGGTTCGTGACCCGCGCGACCGGCAGATGAGCGAGCGCGCCCGCCGAAGCGCGCGCGACAACGTCGGTCAGGCCGGCGGCGCGGCGCTCCGGGGCAACAATTCCATGGGCGCCGGCAGCGAGCGCGGTGCGGATGATGGCGCCGAGATTGTGCGGATCCTCGACGCCGTCGAGCAGAACAACGAGACCTTTCTGCGAGGAATCGGCGGCCGCCGTCCGGACGATGTCGTCAAGCGTGGCTGCGGGACGCACGGCTGCAAGCGCGACCACTCCCTGATGCTCGCGCGAGCCGGCGAGCCGGTCGAGCTGCCCGCGATCTTCAAAGCGCACCGGAACGCCTTTGCTGCGGGCGAGCTGAACCAGTTCCTCAACCCGCTCGCCATGGCGGCCGCGAGCCAGAACGATGCGCGTAAGCGGGCGCCCGGCTTCGAGCGCTTCGCGGACGGCGTGAATGCCGGTCAGACGGTCCATGGGGCCAGTAGTTTACAGGTGGCGGGCGCGAGTTGAAAGCCGGACCTAACCGAGCGCGGCGCAGAATTCGAGGATGCGTTCGCGGGCGCCCTTCACGCGAACGGCGAACGGGAGCGGTGCCGCAGGGTCGAGAAGGAGAATCACGCGGTCGAGATCGCCTTCTCCCGCACGGCCGGCAAGAGCCAGGCGGATGGGATGGAACAGTTCCCGGCCACGCACCTCGAGTCGTTCCTTGAGCGCCGTGACGATATCCTTGAAGCGGTCGGAATCGAGCGGACCGTCCTCCAGAATCAGCAGGGCGACGTGGCGCACGACGTCGCGAGCGCCGTAACGCGCCAGCACCGCATGACTCTCCACTTGGCCGAGAATGGCGCGCGCATCGTAGTGGAAAACGAGCGCGAGAAACGATTCGAGCGCGGCTCGGTCCGAGGCGTGCGGCCCGAGGAGCGCAGCGGCGCGTTCGCACCACGCGGACTGCTCAGCGGAAGGCTCGGCGGTGAGCCAGCCGCGCTCGCGCAAGACACCAACGACGTCGGCGGCAGTGAACGGATTGACGGCGGCAACAGAGGATTCGGGCGTGGCGTCGGGCAGCATCGTGAAGATTCTATCGCAGGCTGGCCGGCAGCAAACCGGCTTACGAAGAGACGAGCATGGCGACGGCGTAGGCGGCGATCGCTTCGCCGCGGCCGATCGCGTCCACGCCCTCGTTTGTTTTCGCCTTCAGGTGCACTTTTTCACTCGGTATGCCCAGCGCACGGGCGAGCGCTTCGCGCATCTTAGGGAAGTGCGGCCCGAGCTTAGGACGCTCGGCAATCACCACGGCGTCAATGTGCTCGATCGAGAAGTGATGTCCTTCCAGCAGCTTTCTCGAGTGCTCGAGGAACAGCAAACTCGAAACGCCCTTCCACTTCGGATCGGTGTCCGGAAAATGCGTGCCAATGTCGCCAAGGGCGGCGGCGCCGAGCAGCGCATCGCAAATGGCGTGCGCCAAAACGTCGCCATCGGAATGGCTGACGGGACCCTTGTCGAATGGCACTTCGATGCCACCGATGATTAGCTTGCGTCCCTCCGCGAGGCGGTGGAGGTCGTACCCAATGCCGCAGCGAACGGTCATTTTCCGGCGCGCTCCTGGTCGAGGTAGAAGCGGGCGAGCTCCATGTCGGACGGGCGAGTGATCTTGATGTTGCGCTCGGAGCCGTGGACGACGTGGACCTCGTGGCCGAGCCGCTCGACGAGTGCAGCTTCGTCGGAGGCGCTGGCGCCGTCCCGTTCGGCGCGGGCAAAGGCTTCCTTGATCAGGGCGGTGGCGAAGGCCTGCGGCGTCTGCGCGAGGACGATCCGTTCGCGCGGAACCGTGCCGGTAATGAGCGCCACGTCGGCCGGCAGGCTGGCGCGTTTCACTTCCTTGACGGTGTCCATCGCGGGAACGCCGAGGATGGCGGCCTGACAGCGGCGAGCCTCGGCGATCACGCGCTCGATTTGCTCGCGAGTGACGAACGGCCGGACCGCGTCGTGCACCAGAACGATTTCCGTGTCGTCGGTGACCTCGCGAAGGGCCAGGGCGACCGACTCCTGGCGGGAGCCGCCGCCTCGGACGACGCGGACGGGCTGCTCGATTTTCTCCTCGCGGATGCGGGCTTCGAGGCGCCCGACCTCATCGCCGCGCGTGGCCACGAAAATGTCGGTCACCAGCGGACAGGAAGCCATCCGGCGCAGGCTCAGGATGACGATGGGCACTCCATCGAGATCCAGGAACTGCTTGGGGGTCTCGGCGCCCATGCGCGTACCGAGACCTGCGGCGGGAAGAATGGCAGCAATGCGCGTCATCGAAGCGTCCCTAAGCGATCAGAATCCCCGAGGGTCATACACCCGAAAGGGATAGCAGTTTACCGCAACCCCACGCCAACTGCGAAATGCCGGGCCGATGAAGCGGCGAACTACTCATCGGCCGGATCGGGGATCACCGGGCGCGGCGTTCGCTCGCCCTGCGTCTCCTGGGAGCGCCCCGAGTACTCCGAGCGTGGCCCTTCGCCGCGGCGCCCATTGTATTCGGATGGGGCGGCGGACCGGGAAGGCTGCTCGGCGCGCTCGTCGAGCCTCCCGAAGATCATCTTGCCGGCGGTGGTTTGGTGGACCGAGGTGACGATGATGTCCACGGTCTTGTTGATCATGCGCCGCGCGCCATCAACGACGACCATAGTGCCGTCATCGAGATAGGCAACTCCCTGGTTGTATTCCTTCCCCTCGCGCAAGACGAATACGCGCATGGTCTCGCCGGGCAGAACGATCGGCTTTAGCGCGTTGGCCAGTTGATTGACGTTGAGGATGTCGATCCCCTGGACGGTCGCAACCCGGTTGAGATTGAAATCGTTGGTGACGATCTTGGCTCCGGCGCGCTTGGCCAGCTCGATGAGCTTCATATCCACGTCGGGGATCTGCGGGAAGTCGTCTTCCACGATGCGCACATCGAGGTGCGCCATCTTCTGGAGGCGGTTCAGGACTTCGAGACCGCGGCGGCCGCGCTGGCGCTTGAGCGGGTCGGAGGAATCGGCCACGAGCTGGAGCTCGTGCAGCACGAACTGGGGAATGAAGAGGGCTCCATCGAGAAAATGCGCTTCGCAGATGTCCGCGACGCGGCCGTCGATGATCACACTAGTATCGAGCACTTTCGCCACGGATAGGTCGGGATGCTCGGAGCCGAAAAGGCCGCCAAAAGCCTGCAGGTTGAGCATCTCGCCCTTGCTGGTCCCCACGGCGAGGCCAATGTAGGCCATGCTCAGCAGCAGCGCCACCGACAGGAAGGATCTCGTGGCTTCAGGAATGGACAGATGAAGGATGATCAGGCTCGCCAGGGCCGCCGCGAGCAAGCCGAGCACGGCGCCAAGCGCGCCGGCAATCAGGCGGCGCATGCTCGCGTGACGCAGGTGGAATTCAAGCAGGATGAGCGCTACGGCTCCGCCGAAGCCAACGGCGGCGGCAAAGACCGGCACCAAGCCAAAGGGGGCAAGGTGGTAACACGCGGCCCCGGCGAGCGCCACGAGCATTGCCCGAAGCAACCAGAAGTCCCACCCCGTCTCCCCGGCGGCAACCGCCCCTCTGTTTCGGGAAGCGCGCGATGAGGAAGCCGAAGCCTGCTGCGGAACCGCTGGAGCATGAGTAAAGGCAGATGAATTTCGAGCCATGGTGTCCCCATAGTAAGAAAGACGATTAGTTGTAAAGGCCTCCGTTTCCCGGATTTGACGATGACCTGGAAAGAGCCGGGATGAAAAACGGGAGGTTCTTCCTGAAAGACGTATATACCTCGGCACCGTTTACGTCAAGGGCAGCCAACTTCTTGAATCCGGATAAGTTGTCAACGCAAGTAGAACCGGGGGACTCGCTGGCTGACGCCGCAGAGCAGGTCGGAAGTGACTGTGCCGATCTCGCGAGCGACGGCATTGGCGGGCAGAAGATGCCGGCCCTCCCTGCCGTAGAAGGTGGTGATGTCACCCAATGAAACGCCGGGAACATCGGTTACGTCCACCATGGTGACATCCATTGAGACGATGCCAACAATGGGCGCCAAACGCCCCCGCACGAGAACCTTCCCGCGATTCCCCAGCGAGCGGTGCACTCCGTCACCGTAGCCGGCCGCGAGCACGGCAATCCTCGAGGGGCGCGTAGCGACAAAGACCGCGTCGTAGCCGACACCCCCGCCCGGGGCCACGTCGCGAAGTCCGATCACGCGCGCGCGAAGACTCATCACCGGCTTAAGCGGAAGCCGGGATTCCATTTCTTCGCGGAGCCCCGGCGGATCGTAGCCCGGGTGGTAGCCATAGAGAATCACGCCGGGACGCACCATGTCTGCCCAAGTTTCGGGACGCGAAGCGATGGCGGCGCTATTGGCGAGGTGCACCGTGCCCGGATCGACCCCGAGCACGCGCAGGCGGTCCAGCGCGGTCCAAAAGAGTTTCCCCTGTTCGGGAGTTTGCTCCCCGCCCGGGGCCGGCGGAAAAACTTCCGACGAGGCGAAATGAGTGAAGATGCCGTCCAGCCGCAGATGAGGACACCTCGCGAGCTGGCGGACGAAACAATCCACCTCTTCCGGCGAGATGCCCAGACGATTCATGCCGGAGTCCATCTTCAGGTGAAAGGGAAAGCGTTGGCTACGGCCTGCTGCCCTCTTGCCAGCGCGGCGAGCGGCGGCACGCTCGAGCAACTCGAGCTGTTCGCAGCGCGTGATGGCCGGCGTGAGCTGATGATCGAGAAGAAGCTCTTCCTCGCCGGGCCAGAAACTGGTGAGCACGAGGATCGGACGTTTCACGCCCGCTTGGCGAAGCTCGATGCCTTCGCTGCTGCAGGTGACGCCGAACCAATCGGCGCCGGCCTTCTCGAGGGCCTTGGCGACGGGCGCGCTGCCGTGGCCATAGCCGTTGCCTTTCACGATGGCTAGAGTTTTTCGCGGCGTCTTGCGCCGCTCCTTCGGAGGATTCACAAAGCGCCGGATCGCACGGAGATTATCCGCGAGCGCCGCGAGATCCACTTCCGCCCAGACGGGCCTGCCCACAAATTTCACTGTAGAATTCCCTGAAGATGACATGTCCACGCCCACAGAAGAACACGGAAGAATAGTGTACGACAGCCTCGAAGGCACGCCTAATCAGCCCAGCGATGCTACGTGAAAAGCAACATCGCCTTCGCGGCTCCGCCGCTGCAGGGAATGGCAGTCCGAGGGCCATTCGGCCGGCAAGCGGCGAAGCACTGCTTTACCGCCCAAGTGGCCCAGATCGAATAGCATAGCCGACTGGCCGGCGAGCCTTGGTCGCGAGTGTGTTTCTCGCTTGCGGAACGCCGCACACAATCGTGTCTCCGCGAAGACGTTTCGCAACCGCGGATGCTCACGATTCGACGGGCGTCCAGGCGTCGGGAGCAGTTTCCTCAAAGCGCGTGTGCCGGCTCATGAAAACGAATTTGATGCGGTCGGTGGGGCCGTTGCGCTGCTTGGCGATCATGATCTCGGCCTGGTCGCGCTCTTCGGGAGTGACGTCCGCCTTGAAAGCATAGGGGCGGTGGATGAAGAGGACGACGTCGGCATCTTGCTCGATGGCGCCGGATTCGCGGAGGTCGGCGAGCTGCGGGCGGCGGTCCTCACGCTCGGGGGAACGGGTGAGCTGGCTGAGAACGAGCAGAGGCACCTGCAACTCCTTGGCGAGGCCTTTGAGCCCGCGGGTGATACTGGAGACCTCTTCGTTGCGGTTGCCGAAACGGCCGCGCGCGGCGAGGAGTTGAAGATAATCCACAATGACGAGGGCGAGGCCCTTGTCCCGCTTGAGCCGCCGGGCCTTGGCGCCGATTTCGGTCACCGTGGCCGAACCCGAATCGTCAATCCAAAGCGGCGCCTGAGAAATGACGCCCAGGGAATCGGTCATGCTGCGCCAGTCTTCCCGGCGAAGATGTCCGGTGCGGAACTTGTGCGCATCAATGCGCGCAATCGAGGCGATCAGGCGCTGGAGCAGGGACTCCTTGGACATTTCGAGGCTGAAGATGGCCACCGGCTGGCCGGCGCGAACGGCGACGTTTTCCGCGATATTCAAAGCGAGAGAGGTCTTGCCCTGTGAGGGACGCGCCGCCAGGATGATCAGCTCCGAATTTTGCAAGCCCGAGGTGAGGTTATCGAGTTGGACGTAGCCGGTGGAAACCCCGGTGACGCGGCGGCCCTCCGTGAAGATGCGTTCGAGGCGCTCGAAATTGTCACGCACCAGATCGCTGGCGCCGATCAAGCCTGCGCGAATGCGGTCCTCGGCGAGCTGGAAGATCGAAGATTCGGCCTGATCGAGGATCGTGTCGGCATCGTCTTCGGCCTCGATGGCGCGCTCCTGGATGGCGTGCGTGGCGTGGATCAGATTCCGGAGGACCGCCTTCTCTTTGACGATGCGCGCGTAGTGCTCGACGTTCGAGACGCGCGGCACCCCGTCCACGAGCGAAGCCAGGTAAGGCGCGCCGCCCGCGGCTTCCAGTTCGCCCCGGCGGTGCAGCTCCTCGGTCAGCGTGACCAGATCGATGGCGCGCTGCGTCTCGCCGAGCACGATCATCTGCTGGTACACGCGCCGGTGATGATCGAGGAAAAAATCATCGGGGCGAAGCCGCTCGAGCACGGTATTGAGCGAGTGATTGTCGAGCAGGATCGCGCCGAGGATGCTGCGCTCGGCATCGAGGTTCTGCGGCAGCGGACGTTCGAGAACGGATTCGGTGGGCATGAGGAGGTTTCTCTTATTCGCCTTTTCTTCGCTATATCTACCACTCTGCCAGTCCAAGCGCAACTGGTTTGTTTTTGCCTTGGCTCGGAGCGAGTCTGGACTCCGAGGACCGCGAGATGGTGCAGGATTGGACGGCCGCCGTCAACGGACCGGCCCTGTGCGAAATTTTGCAGAGGTGCAAAACTTTTCGAATTGTGCTTGACAGGATGCGGGAGCGCAGCCCGCCGGAAGGATCGTGGGCAGCCCTACGACACTACGCTTCTTTTTCGACGACGACCTTGAAGGAGCCGGCGATTTCCTGATAAATCTTCGCGGCGACGTCGTATTCCCCGATGACCTTGATGGCGTCGACGAGTTGAATCTGGCGCTTGTCGATCTGAAAGCCCTGTTGGACGAGCGCTTCGGCAATATCCGCCGAGGTGACCGAGCCGAAAAGCTGGTCGTTTTCGCCGGCCTTGCGCGCAAAGCGCAGCGTGACCGCGGCGAGCAGCTCGGCCTGCTTCTGCGCGGCCTCCCGCTCGGTGGCGGTCTTTTTGGCCAGCGTGGCGCGGATGCGCTCGAGCTGCTTCATGGTGGATGAAGTGGCTTCGATGGCCAGCTTGCGCGGCAATAGAAAATTGCGCGCGTAGCCCGGCGACACGTCCACGATCTGTCCGCGGGCGCCGAGCTTTTCAACGTCTTCCTGAAGAATGACCTGCATGCCGTTTTCTCTCTTTCCCTATGCGTCTCTATCTCTGCCGCGATACGAGTGCGACGACCCGGAGCCTTCGACGCCGCCGGAAAACGGCAGCAGCGCGATGTTGCGGGCGCGCTTGATGGCCATGCCCAGCCAGCGCTGGTGGCGCGAGCAAGTGCCGGTCATGCGACGCGGGAGAACCTTGCCGCGCTCCTGCACGAAGGGAGCGAGCATCTCGACGCGCTTGTAGTCGATGAAGTCGATCTTCTCGACGCAGAACTTGCACACCTTCTTCTTGCGAAAATACTGGCGCTTGCCCTTGCGCGGGCCGCCCGAACCGCCTTCGCGGCGCGGGCCGGACCCCGGCGCCCTCGGTTCGCGCGGTGCGGGTCTTTGTTCCTGCTGCGTGGGACGTTGTTCGTCTGCCATCGGTGTTCCCTTTCTCTAAAAGCGATTCGGCGCTCAGCCTGTGGCGGGGGGGCGCTCGCCGCCACCGCCTCCCGGCGAGGCCCGGCGAGGCCGGCGTGCAGCGCGCTGCTCGCGGCGCTGGGTCAGCTTCTGTTGCCGCCGGAGGTCTTCGTCCACCCGAACGGTCAGGTACTTGATGACGGCATCCTGCACGCGAAGGCGCCGCTCGAGCTCGTGGATCAGGTCGGCGCGCGTGGTCTTGAGCAACAGATACGCATAGAAGCCTTCGCGCTGCCGAGCGACGCGGTAGGCCAGTTTGCGGATGCCCCAGCGCTCGACCTTTTCGATCTTTGCGCCCTTCTCGCCGCAGGCCTGCTCGATCACGCCCACGATCTTGTCGATCTCCTCCTCCGGCGTGGTCGGCCGGCAGATGAAGATCAGGTCGTACTGACGTTCTTCCATGTGCTCCTCGATTCGCTCGCCGATTGCTCGGCATGATGCAAGAAAGATCCTTCGGGCCTTTTCGCAGCGCTTACTCCGCCCGCACCGGCGGCGCTAGTTCCCTTCTCCTTCGTCATCGGCCTGCGGTGGAACGCGCTTATTGAAGCGGTTCATCGCTGTGGCCACGCCGCGCTCGAGAATCAGTTCCACGGCATTTCCGGCCTCGTCCACCATCTCAGCGGCGACTTCCAGCACCGCCTTGCGCATCGGCCGGAGAACGTAAGCCGCCAGGTCGCCGACCGCACGATCGGGCTGAACGCCGAGCCGCACCCGGGCGAACTCGTCCGTGCCCAGCGCGCCGATGACGGACTTCACGCCGTTGTGGCCTCCGGCGGTGCCGCGCTCCCGGATGCGAATCATGCCCCAGGGCAACGCGATCTCGTCGTAAACGACCACCAAATCAGCCGGGCCGAGTTCGTAGCGCGCGAGCAAATCGCGCACGCTCAGGCCGCTCAGGTTCATCATCGTCTGCGGCTTGGCGAGGAGCACGTCCTCGCCCGCCAGCCTGCCGCGGCCCAGCAAGGCCTTTGCCTCGGGCCGCTCGATGCGAATCCCGGCGCGCTCGGCAAGCAGGTCCACGGTCAGAAACCCGAGGTTATGCGGCGTCCAAACGTACTCCAGGCCGGGATTGCCGAGCCCCACGATGAGCCGCATCCGCTGCACCGCCTCGCCGCGTCGCGACCGCCGCGCCGGCGGACCGCCTGCGCGCAACCGCGGAGAACGCGATTACTTCTTCTGTTTCTCCTTGGGCTTCTCTTCGGCAGCCTCGGCGGCCTCTTCGCCTTCCTCTTCCTTCTTGCCCTTCTTGATGACTTCGGGCTCGGCCGGAACCGCCGCAGCGCCTTCGACCACCGCGACCTCCGCGGGCTTCTCCTCTTCCTCGCGCAGGGCCACGACGTGGGCGATCACCCGCTGTGGCTCCGTCAACAGCTTCATCTTGGCCGGATCGATGGGGAGGTTCGAGACGCGGAGCTGGTCGCCGATCATCAGCGCGCTGATGTCCGCGCGAAACTCGGCCGGGATCTCGCTGGGCAGACACTCGATCTCCACTTCGCGGGTAACCATTTCGAAGATGCCGCCTTGCTGCTTGACTCCGGCGGGCTCGCCAAAGGTGTGCACCGGCACCTTCACGCGCATGCGGACGTCCATGGCGATGCGCAGCAAGTCCACGTGCAGCAGGCTCCCGGTGACGGGATCGACCTGCCAGTCTTTCACGATAGCGGAATGCTGCTGCCCGCCGAGCTTCACCTTGAAAATCGTGTTGTGACCCGATTCGGAGCGGAGAATCCCAGCCACCTGTTTGGCATTCACAGTGAGGGCCACCGACTCGCCGCTGCCACCGTAGAGCACGCCCGGAACCTGCCCCGTCTGGCGAAGACGCCGCGCAGCGTTCTTGCCCCGGTCACTGCGGGGCGCGGCTTCGACGATGATCTGTTCCATACATCCTTCCTTCGAGCAGGCCCCGGATGATCAGGACGAGCCCAGAACCCTCAGATAAACAGCTCGCTGATGGAGCTCTCTTCGTGAATCGAGCGGATACCGCGCGCGAGAAGCGCGGCGACACTGAGCACCTTGATCTTCGGCGCCTTATCGGCCGAGTCCGCCAACGGCACCGAGTCGGTGACGACTACCTCGGTGAGCTGAGACTTGCAGATGCGCTCGACGGCCGGCCCGGAGAGCACCGCATGGGTGCAGCCGGCGTAAACCGCGAGCGCGCCTTCCTTCTTCAACGCTTCGGCGGTTTTCACGAGAGTGCCCGCCGTATCGATGATATCGTCCACAACCAGCGCGGTCCGGCCGCGGATGTCGCCGATAATGTGCATGACTTCGCTGACGTCCACATCGACGCGCCGCTTGTCCACGATGGCCAAGGGTGCGTCGAGCTTCTTGGCAAAGGCCCGCGCGCGCTCCACACCGCCGGCATCCGGCGAAACCACCGTCAGATTCGGGAACTTCTTCTGCTTGAAATACTCCACCAGCACCGGCGAGGCGTACAGGTGGTCCACCGGCACATTGAAGTAAGCCTGGATCTGCGGCGCGTGGAGGTCGAGCGTCAGCGCCCGCGTGGCCCCGGCGGTTTCGAGCAAATCGGCCACCAGCTTCGCCGAGATGGGCACTCGAGGTTTGTCCTTGCGGTCCTGCCGCGCGTAGCAGTAATAGGGAACGACCGCGGTGATGCGCCACGCCGAGGCCCGCTTGAACGCGTCGATCATGAGCAGAAGCTCGAGCAGGCTGCAATCCACCGGGCGGCAGCAGGGCTGAACCACGAAAACGTCGGCGCCGCGGACGTTCTCAAGAATCTGGAAATAGATCTCGCCGTCGCTGAACCGCCCGAGTTCCGCGCGGCCCACCGGCACCTCGAGATACTTGCAAATGGCTCCGGCGAGCGCGGGGTGCGCCGTGCCGGTGAAAATCTTGAAGCGTTCGTCGTTCACGCGCAAATGTCCTGAATTCGAGAATGGCGCTGCGGGCTACAGAGGCGCGGTGCGAACTGCTCCGGTCAGGAAGACCGGGCCAGTTTCAAGGCCCGGCGATACCTTTCCCGGGAAAGGGTCTCACAGACAAACGTCTGTTCGTTCGAAAACCCTAAGGCAGCTCGGCGCGCCTGCGCTGGGTACTGAAAGAGTCCGAACACCGCCGAACCGCTACCCGCCAGCGCGGCTTCCATGGCCCCGCCCCGGAGTAAAACCCGCTTGATTGCTGCCAAGCGGGGATGTCGCCCGAAGACCGCCGCCTCGAAATCGTTGGAGAGGCTGCCTCCCAGGGAACTCCAGCATAGGGCACAGAACCGCCACAGTTTAGGGTCGGCGGCTGGTTTTGTCAATGTCACCCGCCGCGCGCGGAGCCACCGGTAGGCGTCCGCAGTGGGCACGGAGATCCCCTGCGGAGAGACCACCAGGACAGCACGCCGGGGAATGTCCGGGAGAGGATAGATCTCATTGCCGCGGCCAATGCCCAGCGCGCGTCCACCGAATAGGAAGAAGGGCACGTCGGCGCCGAGACTCGCAGCGATTTCGACCAGGCGCTCAGCGGGCAGGGTGCGGCCGGCGAAGCGCAAGTAGCCGATCAGCCCCGCGGCGGCATCGCTCGAACCGCCACCCAAACCCCGGCCGGCAGGGATGCGCTTGATGAGTTCGAGGCGCACTCCCGAACGGATCCTGAGCGCGCGGCGCAGTGCCTCCACCGCGCGGTAGACGAGATTGTGCTCGACCGGCTCGCTCTCCAGCTCGAGATTGCCGCGAATGGCGAGCTCAATCCCCGGCCGGGACGCGGCTCGGAACACAATGTCGTCATGCAGGCTGATGCTCTGAAAGATGGTGCGCAGCTCGTGATACCCGTCCGGTCGCCGGCCGAGAACCTCTAGACGGAGATTTACCTTGGCGAAGGCGGGAACGCGGACGGCAGGCATGCCGGCTACTGCGGCTTCGCTTCGCCAGCGCCGGGCTTCTGCTGGGCAAAGTCTCGTTTCAACATGGTCAGCTTGGCTTGGATCTCGGCGATCTTGTCGGATTCGACCTCGGTGGGCAGTGCGCGGCGCCATTCGGCCAAGGACTTCTCCCACTCCTGCGCGGCAAGTGCGGTTCGGCCCGTCTTGAAATAGACGTCGCCCAAATGTCCGTGAATGGTCGGGTCGTTGCTCTCGCGCTCCGTCGCCCTGCGCAAAAGTGATTCGGCCTCGCTGAAACGGCCCTGTTTGTAGTTCACCCATCCAAGGCTGTCAAGATAGGCCCCGTTGTAAGGCTCCTCGGCGAGCGCGCGCTCGACCAGGGAGCGCGCTTCGTCCAGACGAACGCCCCGGTCGCCGAGCATGTAGCCGTAGTAATTGAGCGCCGGCGCATTATGGGGATCAAGAGAAAGAACGTGCTTGAATTCCTGCTCGGCGCGGTCGTACTGCTTCTGGCGCTCGAAGATGGCGCCGAGGAGGAACCAGACCATCTTCTTGTCCTCGGGTTCCACCGCGAGTTTCTCAGCGGTGCGCGCCTGCGCCTCCGCCTCGGAGTAACGCCGCCCCCGCTCGTATACCTGGGCGATGTTGAGGTAAACCCCTCGATCGTTCTCCTTGCCGGTGAGCAGTCCTTTCAAGATGCCGACGGCCGCATCGGTCTCTCCCTTCTCGCCGAGCAGAAGGGCCTTGCCGCTCAACAGGTCCTGATCGTTCGGATATTTTGCGAGAGCCTTGTCCGCCTCTTCCAGGGCGTGTGGCAGATCCTTTGCGGTTCGATAGGCGTCCATCACCAGGAGCCGCCCGCGGCGGCCTTCTTCGTCGCTGAGCTTGTACATTTCTTCGAACGTATTGATGGCCGCCCTGTAATTCTGGACTTCGCGGTAGAGCTGGCCCAGCTGTTGGTACAGAATCCCGAGAGCGCGTTGGCCCGAGGGCACGCCATTCGTCTGCGCCTTGATCTCCGCCACGGCGTTCGAGAGAACTCGAATGGCATCCTCGAAACGGCCCTGGGCCTGATAGAGCATCGCTTCGTTGTAGATGATCTCGAGGTCGCCGGGTGCGCGTTGCCGAGCCTTGGCCAGGTTCTCTTCGGCTTGGTCGAGCTGGTGGAGCTCCCGGTAGACCTGCGCTAGCCGCAGGTACACCTTCGGATCATCCGGATCGAGTTCCAGCAGCTTCTTATATTCCGCGAGGGCTTCGGGGCAGTTTCCCTCGTTCATCAGCGCTTCGGCTAGGCCGCGGTGGTGGCTCGCTTCACTGGGGTCGAGCTCGATGGCGCTGCGGTACGCATCGGCGGCGCGCGCATATTCCTTGGTCTGGGAGTAGGCGTCGCCCAGAAGATCGAAGAGCGACGGGGAAGACGAATCCTTGGTCGCTTCTTCGAGCACCCCGACAGCCTCCTTCGGCTTTCCCTGATCGAGAAGGAGCTGCGTCAGCTGCTCAAGCGCGGGCTCGTTATCCGGATCTTGCTTGAGCAAGTCCCGCAGCACCTGGCCCGCTTTCTCGTGGTGGTTCTGCATGCGATAAAGGCGCGCCAGCCAGAGCGCCGATTCAGAGTCGGAGGGGTCCAGGCGCAGGATCTCGCTGAACTGCTCGATCGCCCGAGCGATGGACTCGGACTGCGTCGGCACCGCGTTCATATCCCCCAGGCTGCGCAGGTAGATGCGCCCGAGCAAGCGGCGGGAGGGCAGATCGTTCGGATTGCGCTTCAGGACCGCCTGGGCCTCGGCAACCGCCTCCGGGATGCGCTGGGCCTGCAAGTACATCTCCGCCAGACGCTCGCCGACGACCGTCGAGTGCGGATCCAGAGCGTAGGCCTTCTTGTAGAACTCAATGGCTTGGTTGGCGTACTCGCTGCGGCTGGTGGATTCGTACATCTGTTCGTAGATGTGGCCCATGGCGAGGTTGTAGTAGGCATCGGCGCGCCCTTGGGTCTCCACAGAGAGTCCGTTGGGAGCCCCCGATGAGGAAGCAGGCGGAGTAGCGGGAACCTGAGCCGCAGCAGCAAGGGCCACCGCGAGGAGGCCAAAGACAGCACCGAGAGGAGAGGGTCTTAGATATCGATTCATGCAAACCTCTAAAGCTTCGATTATCCCACGTGGCAAAAGGGTGGGTCAAAGATATGGCTATGAGAATTCCCAGAGCGCATCAGTAAGAGCCTTAGACGGGAGGTTGAAAGAAGCGGTTGCATTACTTCGTTATTTCTAGTATTATGGAAGTATGGCCAGGCCTCCTCAGGAACTTGTCGCCCGCACCGCCGAGCGCTTCAGCGCGCTCGGGGCTGAGCCCCGCCTCGAAATCATGCGCCTCCTCTTGAGTGCCCATCCCAAAGGAATGGTCGTCGGCGAAATTCAGGAAGAGCTGGGCATCCCCGCTTCCACGCTTTCGCACCACCTGGAAAAGCTCAGGTTCGTTGGCCTGGTGGACGTGCGGCGGGATCGGCAATTCCTTTGGTACACGGCGAATTCCGAGGCGCTGCGCGGACTTCTGGGATTCTTGTATGAGGAATGCTGCACGCGAAGCCGCGCCGTGGCGCCGGAGTCGGTCGTGCAGATTTCGAAGTGACGAGAACAAAGCGTAAGGAGAGATGACTATGAGCGAAACGAATATTCAAGAAGCGGTGAGGCAAAAGTACGCGCAGGCCGCGCGGCAGTTTTCATGCGGCCGGACGGCGTGCTGCGGTGACGCTCCGGAGATGGCGGGACACGATCCCGTTACCGCGAATCTCTATGCCGATGCGGAAACGGCCCAGCTCCCCAAGGAGGCTGTGCTGGCCTCGCTCGGCTGCGGGAACCCCACGGCGCTCGCCGAATTGAAGTCCGGCGAGATCGTGCTGGACCTGGGTTCGGGCGGTGGAATTGACGTACTCCTCTCGGCCAAGCGCGTGGGTCCTGCGGGGAAAGCCTACGGTCTCGACATGACGGACGAGATGCTCGCGCTGGCTCGCGAGAATCAGCGCAAGGCAGGGGCCACGAACGTCGAATTCCTCAAGGGTACGATCGAGAACATTCCCCTGCCCAACGACTCGGTGGACGTCATCATCTCGAACTGCGTGATCAACCTCTCGGCCGACAAGGATCGCGTGCTCCGGGAAGCGCTGCGCGTGTTGAAGCCCGGGGGCAGGCTGGCGGTTTCCGACATCGTTGTCCGCGGCACCATGCCTGCGGAGGTTCGCAAGAACTTGGAGCTGTGGGCCGGCTGCCTCGCCGGCGCGCTGGAGGAGAATGAGTATCGCGAAAAACTGGTGCGGGCCGGATTCGAGACCATCGAGATCGAGCCCACGCGAATCTACAAGGTGGAAGACGCCCGCAAGTATCTGCAGGAGTCCGGAGTCGATGTGGACGCCATGGCCCAGCACCTCGATGGCAATTTCACGACCCTGAGCGCATTCATCAGGGCCAAGAAACCGGCATCGAGAAACTCCTGCTGCGGCTGACACCCGGCGAAAGGGAGTCTTGATGCCAGGGGAAACTTCCATCCGAAGGGCGGCGCCCGCCGACTATCCCAGGATCGTCGAGATACTAACCGCGTCCGGCCTCCCGCTCGCCGGCTTGCACGGACCCGATGATTTCCTCGTCCTGTGCGCCAAAGACGAAGTGATCGGCTGCGCGGCCATTGAACGATACGGGCGGGTTGGACTGTTACGCTCGGTTGCGGTGACCGCAACCGAGCGCAACCGGGGCTTGGGGCGTTTCTTGATCGAAGAGCTCCTGACGCGAGCGCGCCAAGAACAGCTTGCAGAATTGGTGCTCCTGACGACCACCGCGGAGAAGTTCTTCTTCCGCATCGGATTTCGCACAATTCAGCGCGGCCAGGTGCCCCTCGCCGCGCAGTCTTCCGTCGAGTTTCAAAGCGCCTGTCCCGCGTCCGCGACTGTCATGCTCCTCAAGCTCTAGCATTGTTCGCGGCAGTGCATGAGGTGGCTGGGCGCTGCGTGGGCCTGTGCTCACGGCCTGAGACGTCGCGGCAGAAATCACCTTGAAATGCAATCTGGGGAGAGCGCCCGGCTAGGGCCGGGTCAGTGCAAGAAGTGCCGCATCCCGGTAAACACCATCGCCAAGCCCAGCCGGTCGGCGGCGGCGATAACCTCGGCGTCGCGGACTGAGCCCCCCGGTTGGATCACTGCCGTGGCGCCGGCGCGGGCAGCCTCCTCGACACCGTCAGGAAACGGGAAGAAGGCGTCCGAAGCGACCACGGTACCCGTCAGCGGCGACTGCGCTTTCATCACCGCAAGTTTCACCGAATCGACGCGGCTCATTTGGCCTGCGCCGACGCCCAGCGTGGCACCGTCGCGCGCGAAAACGATGGCGTTCGACTTCACGTGCTTCGCGACCTTCCAGCCAAAACGCATGGCCTGCATTTCTTCCGGCGTGGGGACGCGCTTGGTCACGGTTCGCAGATCGCTCTCGCTCAGCCTGCCAAGGTCTGCCTGCTGGACCAGCACGCCTCCCGAGATGTATTTGAGCTGCAGTGACGGCTCCGCACGCAGACCGTCGGCAGGCAGCTCGAGCAGGCGAAGGTTCTTCTTCGCCGCAAAAGCGGCCAGCGCCTTCTCGTCAAACCCCGGTGCGGCAATACACTCCACAAAGAGCTTCGCCACCTCGGCGGCAGTAGCGCCATCCACAACCCGGTTGAACGCGATCACACCGCCAAACGCCGACACCGGATCGCAGGCGTGCGCCTTCAAGTATGCGTCGAGAAGCGAATCTTGTTCGGCCGTGCCGCAGGGGTTGTTGTGTTTGATGATGGCCGCGGCAGGTCGCTCGAATTCGGCGACGAGGCTGCGCGCCGCCTCGAGATCCACGAGGTTGTTGTAGGAGAGTTCTTTGCCCTGGAGCTGGCGCGCACCGGCGAGCCCCCGAGCAGGATGCCCGGCCGGAAGGTAAAGCGCGGCGGCCTGATGGGGATTCTCCCCGTAGCGGAGAGATTGCCGGCGTTCAAGTGCGATATGCAGGCGCTCCGGAAGCACCGGGCGCGCACCGAGCGCGGTTTCTTCTCCGATGGCAGCGAGGCGCTCGAGTGCTGTGGTGATCAGGCCGTCATACCGCGACGTCGTGGCGTAAACCTTGCGGGCCAGCTCGAGGCGTGTCAGCAAACCCACTTCGCGCGTGGTTTCGATTTCCGCCGCAACGCGCGCGTAATCGGCGGGGTCCGTGACCACCGCGACGCTTTCGAAGTTTTTCGCCGCCGACCGCAGCATCGTAGGTCCGCCGATGTCGATGTTCTCAATGAGCTCTCCGGCCGTGAGGTCCCCTCTCGCCTCGGCAGCCTCAAAGGGATAGAGATTTACGACCACCAGGTCGATCGGGGCGATGCCGTGCTGTGCGGCCTCCGCGCAGTCGGCGGGATGATTGCGGCGGAAAAGCAGGCCACCGTGGACTTTGGGATGCAACGTCTTCACCCTGCCGCCAAGCATTTCCGGCCAGCCAGTCAGATCGGAAACATCGCGCACGGCCACGCCGGACTCGCGCAGCAGTTTCGCCGTGCCTCCGGTGGAGATGATCTCGATGCGCAGGCCGGCGAGACGCCGCGCCAGCTCGACGATGCCCGTCTTGTCAAAAACGCTCAACAGCGCGCGCTCGATCGCCATCGCGATTCCTCCGGGAAATGAAAACGGGTTATTGTAAGCGCGGCGCGGTGATTTGCGAAAGGAGAAACACGGGAGACGCAGGGTTCCGGTTGCGCGAGGGGTCAGGCTTTGACCAACGCCTTGAGCTTGACTTGGCCGTCGGCGGTTTCCACGACGTACTCGACTTCTTTGCAGCCCTTCTGTTTCCTTAGCTCTTTGGTCTTCTTGCTGACGAACGCGCGAAAACCGTCGCGCTTGAGGCGGTCCACACTTTCGCCGGCCTGGCGCTTGGCTCTGACGAATTCATCGTAGAGCCGTTCGACTTTTTCGGGTTCGCGCTCCGGGTCCGAGCAGGAGATGCGGAACGACGCGCCCGCCGCTGCGCTCGCGGCCGGTGCGGCCGGAGGCTTCGCCTTGGCGGCCTCCGCTTGTTGCTTCGCGCGCTCCGCTTCGATGGCCCTGGCGGCGGCGCCGAAGTGATGCTGCACGGCGCCTTCTTCTTTCTGCTGCATGCGCTTGCGGAAGACTTCCCTGTATTTCGCGTAGTTTTGGATCAGGTTGTTGAAGCGGAAGCGTTGCCCCGAACTGAGTTCGCCTCCGCGTTCGGAATAGCGCTTGAGGAGCAGCTCGATGCGCCACTCGATGTCTGCGGGAGGGCGCTTGCGGCCACCGCCGAAATACTGGTCGTATTCGACCTTGAGTTGCCGGGTGTCCTTCTCGATTTGACTCAGGTCTTCGTCAATGGTGGCCATGCAGTCCCCGATCTGCCTGAATTATGCTAGTGGCGGAGTGCCTGCGCGTCAATGAAGCCCTTCAGCAGACGTGCGGAAGGCGCACCGGCGGGGCTAGGACCGATCCGCGAGGGCAGGCGCCCCGCGAGGTGCGAGATTGCTGGCGCGCTGCCCATGTGCTGAAATAGACGCACCATGGCCGCTGGCGCAAAGCGCGTTTCTCCCGAGAGAGCCGAGCAACTGAAACGGATTCCGTCGCTAGATGACCTGCTGGCCCGGCCGAAGCTACGCGCGCTGGTGGAGAGGTTGGACCGCGGCGCAGTGGTGGATGTCGCGCGGGCGGTCCTTGCGGAGATGCGCGCGAGGATCACCGGCGGCGCGCATGGGGTTGGCCCGGCCCTTGATGCTTCTGCCCTCGAGACACGGATCGCTGCGGAGATCGAGCGGGAGCTCACGCCGTCTCTTCTCCCGGTCATCAACGCGACCGGCGTAGTCCTGCACACGAACTTGGGCCGGGCCCCGCTTGCGCCCGGGGTCATCGATGAAATTCGCAGGACAGCCACGCAGTACACCAATCTCGAATACAACCTCGAGGCAGGCGCGCGCGGAAAACGAGACGTGCACGTCGCGCGGCTCCTCGAGCGCCTGACCGGCGCCGAGGCGGCCATCGTGGTCAACAATTGCGCCGCCGCAGTGCTGCTGGCGCTGGCGGCGCTCGCGAAGGACGGCGAAGTAATCGTCTCCCGCGGCGAGCTCATCGAAATCGGCGACGGCTTCCGCATCCCCGAGATCATAGCGGAGAGCGGGGCCATCTTGCGCGAGGTGGGCGCCACAAACCGCACTCGCGCTGCCGACTATGAGCGCGCCATCAACGGCAAGACACGGCTGCTCCTGCGCGTGCACCCGTCGAATTTCCGGATCACTGGATTCACCGAAAGACCTTCGCTCGAGGAGTTGGTGGCGCTCGGGCGCCGCGCGAATCTTCCGGTGCTGGAGGACCTCGGTTCGGGGTGTTTGGTGGACCTGAGCGCGCAGGATCTCGAGGAGCCGGTCGCGCGGAAGAGCCTCGCAGCGGGCGTTTCCGTCGTGACCTTCAGCGGCGATAAGCTGCTCGGCGGACCGCAGTCGGGCATCATCACCGGGCAAAAAGATTGCGTGCAGCGGATCCGCCGGCATCCGCTGTTTCGCGCGCTCCGCGTGGATAAGCTGACCATCGCGGCGCTCGAAGTCACTCTGGAAACATACTTGCGAGGCGCGCTCGATGAGATTCCGGCGCTGCGCATGATCCGCATGACCGCAGTGGAAATTGGCCGGCGCGCGGAGAATTTCCTGCGCGAGCTGCAGTCGGCGCTGCCGCCTGAGCTGCGCGGCGAAATCGAGCTCGAAGTTGCGGAAGGCTCGTCGCTCGCCGGCGGTGGCTCCACTCCAACGCAGGAATTGCCCACGCGCGTCATTCGAGTTACGGCCTCGCACCATTCCGCGGCGCGTCTCGAAGAGCGCCTGCGGAAGCCTGCGCAGGGGTTGCCGGTGATCGCGCGCGTCGAGGACGGCCGATTGATCCTCGACCTGCGCACGGTTTTTCCCGAACAAGAATCGCTTCTGCGCGACTCCCTCGCCGCCGCTCTGCAAGCCTGAAAGGGATTTACAGCCGATTGATGCACGACGCCACACACGCCGCGCCGAAGCCGTTGTCGATATTGACCACCGCAACGTTTGACGCGCAGCTATTGAGCACGCCGAGAAGCGCCGCTACGCCGCCGAAGCTCGCCCCGTAACCGGTACTGGTCGGCACCGCGATCACGGGCACGGGCACCAGCCCGCCGATCACGCTCGGCAGAGCGCCTTCCATTCCCGCCACGCAGATGATCACGCGCGCGTGTGTCAGCATTTCTTTGTGTTCGAGCAGACGGTGCAGCCCCGCGACCCCCACGTCGTAGAGATGCTCGACGCGATTGCCCATCATCTGCGCGGTGAGCACCGCTTCTTCCGCGGCGGGGATGTCGCTCGTGCCCGCGGAAACGACCAGGATCGTGCCTTTCCCCGTGATCGCGCGGCTGCGCTCGATCGTGATCGCGCCGGAAAGTGGATGGAATTTCGCCGTTCGGCCCACGCGCCGAACGGCTGCGTAAATTTTCGCGTCGGCCCACGTAACCAAAATGTTGTGCCGCGCACCTTTCGGCCGGAGCATCGCACGCACGATTTCAGCTACTTGCGCCGGCGTCTTGCCCTTGCCGAGGACGACTTCAGCGTAGCCCTGCCGCAGGGCCCGGTGATGGTCCACCTTGGCAAAGCCCAGGTCCTCGAACGGCAGATGCTTCAGCCGCTCGATGGCCTGCTGCGTGCCGAGCTTCCCCGCGCGCACCGCCTCGAGGATGCGCAGTATGTCGCTCTCATTCATCGCTTGAGGATTCTAGCACTGCTTGAGAGCGCGGCTAATGCCGGCATCGGGGAATCTCTCCATGAACCGCTATTCCGTGGAGTGCGGCAGCTTGACTTGGCCGGGGGACGGCTGCGAGACTGTGGCTTCCCGCTTGACCAATGAGCCAGCCTAAAGAACAGGTCGTCACCGTCGGTGTGACCGGAGCGAGCGGCGCGATCCTCGCGCAAAAAACGCTCGCATTGCTTGAAGAAGACGCCCGCGTCGCCCGCGTGCTTCTCGTCGTCACCGAGACCGGCCGGCGCCTCCTGGCAGAGGAGTTAGACGTCTCCTCGGGCGATTTGAAGCAGCTTCCTGCACGAATCCTCGGTCGCCCATCTGCGAAGATCGAAGCGCTGCCGAACCAGGATGTCGGCGCGCCCATCGCCTCGGGCAGTTACCACGTGGACGCCATGATCGTGATTCCCTGTTCGATGGGCACTCTTGCGGCGATTGCCGGTGGCGCGAGCGAGGATCTCGTTTCGCGTGCCGCCGACGTCATGTTGAAGGAGGGGCGGAAGCTTGTGCTCTGCGTGCGCGACACGCCCTTCAGCCGCATTCACCTGGAAAACATGTTGCGGGCGCAGCAGGCCGGCGCGGTGATCATGCCGGCGGTGCCGGCGTTCTATCACCGCCCCAAGACGATTGACGACCTGGTGACGCAGTACGTCTGCCGGGTCCTCGCGCGCGTTGATTTGCCGCAAGAGAAAATGTATCGCTGGACCGGCAAGAGCGATTAGCCGCTCTGCGCCCACTCGCACATGAGTCCCAAGCGAATCCACATCGTGCTCGAGATGATCAAGTTCGAGCATTCGATATTTGCACTGCCATTTGCGCTCACCGGAGCGCTCCTCGCGGCGCGCGCCACCGCGCACGCTTGGCCGACGCTCCGGCAGTTCGCGTGGATTATCGTGGCCATGATCGGAGCGCGTTCCGCGGCCATGACCATGAACCGCATCATCGACCTGCACTACGACCGAGAGAATCCGCGCACGCAGCAGCGGGCGCTCGTCACCGGAACCCTGTCTGTTTCCTTTGCATGGATGTTCGCGCTCGCCGCGGCTGCAGTGTTGCTGATTGCCGCGTGGCAGCTCAACCGGCTGGCGCTCGAGCTCGCGCCCATCGCGCTGGCAATTCTTTTCTTCTATTCCTACACCAAACGGTTCACAGCCTGGTCTCACCTGGTGCTCGGTTTCTGCCTGGGTATGTCGCCCGCGGCCGCGTGGATCGCTGTCACCGGCGGACTCGATGCACGCATGCTGATCCTCTGCGCCGCGGTGACGCTGTGGGTCGGCGGATTCGACGTGCTTTACGCCTGCCAGGACGTGGAGTTCGACCGCCGCACCGGGCTGCATTCTATCCCCAGGCGCTTCGGGATCGCCAAGGCGCTGCTCGCCGCACGCGCGATGCACGCGGTCATGCTCGCGCTGCTCGCATGGCTCGCGGCCAGTTTCGCATTGCCTTGGCCCGCATGGACGGGCGTCGCTATCGTGGGCATGCTCCTCGCCTACGAGCATTCGCTCGTTCGCGCCAACGACCTCTCCAAGCTCAACGCTGCGTTTTTTACCGTGAACGGCTATATTAGTTTGTTGTTCCTGCTGTTCTGGGGCGCTGCCGCAGCCATTTGGCGGCGCTGAGAAGCGGGACACTCCGCACCGAAATGAACGATCTGATCATTACTGATGCGCGGCTGCAGCCTATCGCCGACAAGGTCCTCGCCGGCGAGCGGCTGAGCTTTGACGATGGGGTCGCGCTCTACCGCTCGCCCGACCTCCTCGCGGTCGGCTGGCTCGCGAATCACGTCCGCGAGAAGCGCCACGGCAACATCTGCTATCACAACGTCAACCGGCACATCAATCCTTCGAACGTCTGCGTGGCCCACTGCCGCCTCTGCGCCTTCGGCCGCGACGCGAACGCCCCGGGCGCCTACACCTTCGCGCTCGACGAAATCTACCAGCGCGCCGAGCAAGGCGTTCGCGAAGGCGCCACCGAGTTCCACATCGTCGGCGGGCTGCATCCCGATCCGCCCTTCGACTACTTTCTGGAACTCATCCGCGGGCTCAAGCAGCGCTGCCCGGGCGTCCACCTCAAAGCCTTTACGATGGTCGAGGTCGGCTACTTCGCTCGTATCGCCAGGCTCTCCATCCGCGATACGCTCCTCAAGATGAAAGAGGCGGGCGTGGATTCTCTGCCTGGCGGCGGCGCCGAAATCTTCAATCCGCGCGTGCGCAAGGTGATTTGCGACCACAAAGTCAGCGGCCAGCAGTGGCTGAACATCGCCCGTACCGCGCACGAGGTTGGTCTGCCCTCGAACGCCACCATGCTCTACGGCCACATCGAAACCGAAGCAGAACGCGTCGAGCATCTGCTTCTCCTGCGCGAGCTGCAGGACCAGACGCACGGCTTTGTAGCTTTCATCCCGCTCGCGTTTCATCCCGAGAATACCGCGTTGGCCCACCTGCCCAAGACCTCCGGCTATACCGATCTTAAAAGCATCGCCGTGGCGCGGCTCCTGCTCGACAATTTCGAGCACATTAAGGCCTACTGGATCATGCTGACGCCTTCGGTCGCGCAAATCGCTTTGCGCTGGGGCGCGGACGACCTCGACGGTACCGTGGTCGAAGAAAAGATCTATCACGATGCGGGGGCCAAGACGGCGGAGTTCACTCCGCGCGCCGAGCTCGAGCGGCTGATCCGCGCCGCGGGACGCGTCCCCGTCGAGCGCGATACGTTGTATCGCCCCGTTGACCGTTCGAAGATGCCGCCGGCCCAGCCGCCACGCCCGGACGTCACCTTCACCTTGAACGTTTGAGCGACTCCCTGCCCCGCGATCCCTTATGTAGCGGGTTTGGCTTTTATGGGAACTTCACAAGTGGCCTGACGCAAGTTTTCCAACACTTTGAACACATTCTCTTCCATCCACTCCGCCGGCTTCAACCCGCCGGACTGGATGATGTTTCCCAGGCAGTGCCGCGCCCAGTAGGCGATCTTCAGACACAGAAGCAGTTGCTCGCTGATCCCGAGCGCGCTTCGAAATCCCTCGACTAACTGTCGTTCATCGGGATCGAAGGCATTGGACAGCAAGACCTTGCTGAAGGCTTCGCCAATGCCCCAGTTGTGCAGTCCACGCTCCTTGGATACCAACAGGTGAAATAGATCGAGCATCTGCAAACCGTCCGTTTCTCCCATATCCCAGTCCAGGATTCCCGAGAGCCGCTGCGTCTCCGGGTCGATCATCAGATTGTTGAGGTGGAAATCGCCATGCATGAGGCCAACCGAAAGCGGCTGGCCCGCTGAGGCATTCTGCAGGTAGCTTTGAATCCCATCCAGCAAACCGATGTGCGCAGGCAGATAAGGACGTGCCTGGCGGAAATACGTGAGGAAATACTTTTCGCAAACCTCCGGCGTCACCTCCACCACGCGATGTGAGGCTTGATGCCATTGCAGCAGAATTCGGGCTGCTTCCGCCACCACCCGTGAGTATTCTTTCCGCGAATGGGCGAGCAGCCCGGCATCCACTCCTGGCACGTAGCTGCGCACATAGTAAGGCTGCCCGAGAAGAATGTCTTGGCACAAGACCCGCGGCACCAGCGGCCGTACCTCGGGCGTGCTGATCAAGTGCGCCTTCTCGAGCATCTTCCAATCGGACTCCACTCTCTCTACGCTGGTTTCGCACAGGGGCAGTTTCAGCACCGCCTTGCCGTCCCCGTCCAGCTCCAGGAAAAACACGAGCGTGTTCTCGTTGGAGATGATGTTCCTGCGAACTTTCGGCACTTCGTGCAGTCCGAGCTGCTTCCGCACCCGCCGCAACAAGCATTCGAGAAAGCTGTCTTGCGGAAGTCCCTTAGCCACCACAAAAACCGGAGAATCAAAGAAGTACTTTCCCATCCCCGTGTGGTTCAGCACTCTCACCAGCGGATGCCGTTCTCCCGATGGTTCCTCATTTCCCCAACCCAGGATCTGTCTGGGAGATTCCCGCGAGGGGTACAGGAAATACAGCCGTTGATGTCGAAGCTCGGCGAACCGGAAAGCCCGGAGCAAACCAGGGACCCAACACCCCCGCGCATCGCGGTCGCCCCCGCCACTCTGGTTCAGAACGGATCGCGAACTTGCGCCTGCCGGGTGAGCCCGCTCTGTATCTGCCATCGAACTGCGGCGTCTGCCCAGCATGCGATCGAGGGCCACGCGATTCGGCACTGCGACGAAACATTCGCCCCGCTCGCTCAGCAGCCGCGATGCCTTCTGCATCAGATCCGCCTGCGCATGGCAGGAGCTGCCTGCCGAACGGCAAGCAATCCAGCTCAGACTGTCCTCGAACACGATTAGGTCTTGTTTTGCCAACCGGCTCATCAAAGCGTCGAGTTCTCCGCTCTCAAACTGAGGCTTCAAACCCAGCAGATTCGCCAGGCGCTCCAGAATCGAAACCCGAAGAGGATCGGGGTCCCACACCACCGTCTCCTGAAAACACGCGGCCAGGAACAGATAGCTGTTGTGCCAACCGGCTCCGGCAATCAACGCTCTCCCGTCCTCCCGCAGCGGCACCATGCACTTCCACACCCCTCCCCGCGCGTCAAACAGCCTTTCCAAGATTTGTCCCTTATCCTGATCGGACAGATCCGGCAGCCGCTGCAGAAACTCGTTGAACTCCGCTTGGATCGCTAGAAAATTGAGCACGGCTGGGAACCTTGCAACCTCTTCCATGTCTCCAGGGCTACGGACGTCCGGCAGGGACCCCGACGGTTTGTTTCGTGGCGAACCCCAACCTCCCGGCAGCCGACAAGAGTATCTTTCGGACGATCGCCTTTTCCTCTGGACTGTAGAAGTTCGCCGCCCACAGCACAAGCGGGAAACAACCCAATAGTGCTGCATGCAGCATGACGTTGAGCCGCAGCGAATGGAGCCGCACGAACTTCGCGCAACCGAAGATCGCCGCCGCGATCAGCGTCGCTTTCACGAGCTTCCCCAAGTGGTAAGGAACTCGATAAAGCCGCTGGGAAAAATGGTGCGAAAGTCCGGCCAACACCAAAAACGAGAACAGCGTCGCCCAAGCAGCCCCGTAAGCTCCGTACCGGGGGATCAGGAGAAAGTTCAGGAGGATGTTCAGCAGCGCGCTCGCGCCTACGGCGTACGCCCGGAATTCTGTCTGCTTGGAGAGCGCCATGCCTAACTGGAAGTAGTAAAACAGCCCGGAAAACACATACGCCAGCGCGACGATCGGTACGATCTGCGACGCAGCCCAATAGCTCGGCGGTGCAAGCACGCTTACTGCATCCGGACCGAAAAGCGAAATCCCCAGCGCGCCGAAGAGTAAGCCCAGCATCAGGTATTCATATACGCGGGCAAACAATTCCTTGGCGTTCTCCTTCTGCGCCACTTCGTACATGTAGGCCGACCAGAACAGGTAAAAAGGAGTCAGCAGCAGCGCGTTGAGCGACATCCCAATCTTGTATCCCAGCGCATACGTTCCGACGACGCTCAGGCTGGAATACTTCCGCAGAAAAAAGCGGTCGGCGAAGTTCAGCACGAACATCCCGATCCCGGCCGGGACCAGAGGCGCGCTGAATCGCAACATCCCCTTCAGCTTGGGAGTGGAAAACCCCAACCCAACTTCGTAAACGATCAGCGACAGCAGGAGCACGGAGATGACTGCCTGCGTGATCACGCCGCTGTACAGGGCCCCCAAGACGCCCATGCGGCGCCCCGCAATCAGGTAGATGTTCAGTCCCAGCCCCAACGCCAACTGCAACACCGACAGGACAGCAAAGAGCACGGCCTGCTGCTTCGCCCGGAGATAGGAAAGCAACACCCCGTTCACAATGCTGAACGCGAGCGATATGAACACCAAATTGAAGAAGTAACGGTTCCCGTCTTGGCCCAGCACCAGCCGCGAGATCGGCCCGCTCAAAAAATGCAGGAGAACGAGAACGGCGGCATTCACCGGCACGAGGAACAGGATCGCGGTGCTGATCACCTCGTTGCGCTCGGCCCGCTCCTCGTAATCGTAGTAGAAGCGCACCACCGCCGACCCCAAGCCCAGGCCCACGAACATGGCCAGGACGTAACTCGCCAGGTCGAGCAGTTCGATAGTTCCGTAGTCCCTCGGCGAGAGGTAGTACGTATAAAGGGGAACCATCAAGAAGCCGACGATGCGTTGCAACACACCGCCCAGGCCGTAGACCAGCGTGTTCCGCCCTATTTTTCGGAGCAATTCACCCAGCATTCTGCGCTGCCTACCATAGTATCGCTGCAACACCCTACAAACCCAATAGTCCGCACGTACTAGGAATATACGATGCGGTCCTCGTCATTCTCGACATCGGTTACATCTAGATTTTGTGACAGCCTGCTTATCGAATGACTCGTATATCCTTTCAGCACACCACTGAATCGAATGAACCGGCGGAGGTAACGGTCGGCTCATGAATCACTGGATCGCAGGCGCAGCAGGCGTAGCCCTGCTGGCAACGGTCTTCCTGGACGCCTTTGAAGCTGTCGTTTTGCCGCGTCGCGTGACCAGACGTCTCCGATTTGCGCGCCTTTATTACCGCACGACTTGGAGAGTCTGCTCGCGCCTCGTTCGCGTGATCCCTTCAAAAAAGCGCCGCGATTCGCTCTTGGGCTTTTACGGGCCGCTTTCGCTCATCTTGTTGCTGGGCGTCTGGGCCTCGGGAATGGTGCTCGGTTTTGCCCTCCTGCACTATAGCGCCGGTTCGGCCGTGAACGTGAGCGGCGCGCCGCCCAATTTCACCACCGATTTGTACTTGAGTGGAACAACATTCTTCACTCTCGGTATCGGCGACGTGACGCCCCGATCGGCGCTGGCGCGCCTGCTCACTGTGGCGGAAGCAGGTCTCGGTTTCGGCTTTCTAGCTCTGCTGATTGGTTATATGCCCGTGATTTATCAATCGTTTTCGCGCCGCGAGGTGGGCATTTCGTTGCTCGATTCTCGCGCCGGGTCACCACCCTCGGCCGGCGAGCTCCTGCGCCGGCACAGCTATGCGCATGGGCTGGAAGCCCTGCAAGCGCTTCTGGCCACCTGGGAGCATTGGTCGGCAGAATTGCTTGAGAGCCACCTCTCCTATCCGGTGCTCGCCTACTATCGTTCGCAGCACGACAATCAATCTTGGATTTCTTCGCTGACGGCAATCCTGGATACCTGCTCGCTCCTGATGATGGGACTCGAGGACGCCTGCTCTCGCCAAGCCGAATTGACCTTCGCCATCGCCCGTCATGCGGTCGTCGACCTCTCTCAAGTCTTCGGTTCGCCCCCGCGCCCTTTGCCTCACGAACGTTTGCCGGACAATGAGCTCGCGCGCTTGCGAAACGTCCTCGCCAAACACGGTCTGCGCTTGAACGACGGCGCCGCCGCGGCCGCCCGCCTGGCCGAGTTGCGCGCATTGTACGAGCCCTACGTCTACTCCTTGGCACATTATCTCGAAGTCGAGCTTCCCCCTTGGCTGCCGCAGGCCATCCGCCCCGACAACTGGCAGACGAGCGCCTGGGGCCGCGCGACGGGGCACTTGCGCGAAACCGGGTCCGTGTTGGACGATCACACCTGAAAGGAGGCCATACGATGAAAGCCATCGTGGTAAGGGAATTTGGCGGGCCCGAAATGTTGCGGGTATCAGAGGCGCCCGTGCCAACGCCGGGCGCGGGACAAGTCCTCCTGCGCATCAAGGCCGCCGGCGTCAATCCGGTGGAAACCTACATCCGCAGCGGTGCTTATGCGCGCAAGCCGGAGCTGCCGTATACGCCCGGAACCGACGCCGCAGGCGTGATCGAGGCCGTGGGCAGCGGCGTCAAGCGCGTCAAGCCCAACGACCGCGTGTACACGGCCGGGACGCTCACTGGGACATACGCCGAATACGCCCTGGCGCTCGAGTCGCAGGTGAATCCCTTGCCCGGGCGCGTCTCGTTCGCCCAGGGCGCTGGCGTGCATGTGCCGTATTTCACAGCGTACCGCGCGCTCGATCACTTTGCCCGCGCGCGGCCCGGCGAAACCGTGCTGATCCACGGCGCGAGCGGCGGCGTCGGCATCGCCGCCGTGCAGATCGCGCGCGCGCGCGGATTGGTCGTAATCGGCACCGCCGGAACCGACAAGGGACTCGAACTCGCCAGCCGCGAGGGTGCTCACCACGCGCTCAACCATCGCGCGCCGGGATACCAGGACGAAGCGATGAAGCTCACCGGGGGCCGCGGTGTCGACGTCATCCTCGAAATGTTGGCCAACGTGAACCTGGGCGCGGATCTCAAGCTCCTCGCCATGCGCGGGCGCGTCGTCGTCATCGGCAGCCGCGGCGACGCCACCATCAGCCCGCGCGATTTGATGGCACGCGACGCCGCTGTCTTCGGCTTCGTCTTGTGGAACATTCCCGATGACGATTCGTCCAGCACCCACGCCGCGCTCTTCGCCGGACTCGAGAACGGCACGCTGCGGCCTGTCGTCGGCAAGGAACTGCCGCTCGCCGAAGCGCCTCAGGCGCATAAGAGCGTCATGGAACCCGGCGCGTACGGCAAGATCGTTCTGATTCCATGAGCAGGCTGACTGGGTTTCTCAAAACGAGGAGGAGGATGCTATGCAACGCAGCGCAACCGCGGTCTGGAAGGGGTCGCTCAAGACGGGAAAGGGCGCGCTGACGACGGCAAGCGGCGTGCTTTCGTCCACGGCGTATTCGTTCGTCTCGCGCTTCGAGCAGGGCTCGGGAACCAATCCTGAGGAACTCATCGCCGCGGCTCATGCCGGGTGCTTCTCGATGGCGCTATCGGCCCAGCTTGGTGAAGCAGGCCTCACGCCGGAGAGCATCGAGACCCAGTGCAAGATCACACTCGAGAAGACCGACAGCGGCTTCGCCATCACCAAGAGTCATCTGACCGTGGTGGCCAAGATTCCCGGAGCCTCGCACGAGGCATTCGAGAAGGCCGCCGGCGCGGCGAAGGCGAATTGCCCGGTTTCGAAGCTCCTCACCGCACAGATCACCATGGACGCGACACTCGCAGCCTGATCGCTTCCGGCACAGCTTCTTTATTCATGAATTTGCCTGCGCGATGAGCCGAGCCGCACGTCGAGCGACCACGCGCCCGCGCCCACCACCAGGAGAAAGATCAAGCCCAGAAGCATCGAGTAATCCGTCCGCGCTTCCGCTTCCATCGGCCAGAAGCCCGCCTTCAACAGAATCGGTATCTTGGTGGACGCAATGGCCACCGAAATATCGAAAATGAGGAGAATCGACGCGAGGCGCGTGAGCAGTCCCGCAAGCAAGAGAAGCCCGCAGACGATTTCGACCACGCCGACGAATGGACCCATGATATGCGGAGCGGGAATACCGATGCGCGCGAACCGGCCCGCGCCCCATTGCTCCACAAACAGAAACTTCTTCACGCCCTCGAAAAAAAAGACTGCGCCGACCAGCAGCCGAATCACCAACGCGGCCGCCGGAGCCTCGCTATTTGCCAGCCTTTGCCAAAACGTCATGGAGCGCCCTCCTTACTCATACTCGAGCAAAGTCATGAAGCCGAAATCCATGTGCAGTTGTTGGTGGCAATGGAAAAGCGTCAGCCCCGGATTATCAGCAACGAATTCTACTTCGGCTTCCTGGTAGCCACCCAGCATCACGACATCTTTCAAAATTCCAGACGCCGGCCTTCCCGCCAGCTTCGTCAACTCAAAACTGTGACGATGAAGGTGAATCGGATGGATGTCATCGCTGGCATTGCGCATGCGGATGCGATAGCGCTTGCCTTGCTTGAGGTGAAAGGATGCTGGAACCATTTCCTCCGTCATCGGGAAAGCCGCGCCATTGATCGTCCAGCGGTTAAACCCTTCTTCGGCGGCGTTGTCCTTCGCGAAGGTCATCTCGATCGTCTCGTCCGGGAGAGGCGCCGCCGCGCCCGCATTTCCGAAGCGCGCATAGTTCCACTTAAGCGGCGGCGGCGCAATCCACTGGGCTTTTCCGGCTCGCCCCGGGTACTCCACGACGATGCCCATGCCGTGCCCTCGATCGTCATTGTCGAGATCGCCCAGAATCCACACGCCCGGATGATTCATCTCCACGATGGCGGAAATTCGCTCTGCAGTCCCGAGCCACAGGACAGGGACTTCCGCGGGACTCGGCACGGGATTGCCATCAAGCGCCACGACCTGAAATCGGTGTTCCGGCAACGCCAGGCTGCGAATCTCCGTCGCGCTGCCGTTCAGAATGTGAAACAGGACCCGTTCACCCTGCTTTACTCGGATAGGCTCTCCGTGGCCGAGCATCCGCCCGTTGATCGTGAACGCCCGGTAGCCGACCTCATATCCGTGTGGCATGCCTTTGGCGAGCGATGCCTTCATGGCAGACTCGCCGGCCTCTTCGAGCTCTTTCACGCGCGCCGCCGCGAACAGAAAATCCATGGCCATGTCGCCACCGCGGCTGAAAGTGGGCTCGAACTCCTTCAGCACGAGAAAAACTTCACGATCGTAACTGCCCGCATTTTGCTTCGGCTCGATATAGACCGGCCCCACTTGTCCGCTGTATTGTCCGGCGGCTAGATCGCTTCCCGCTCGGTTGTGTGTGTGATAAAACCGGAACCCTGCCGGATTGGGTGTGAATACGATCCGCCGCCTGCCATGGGCGGGAATGAACGGCGTGCCCTCTTCGGCGGCTCCGTCAACATCCGCCGGCACCTTCTGGCCGTGCCAGTGAAGCTGCTCCGGCGTATCGGTGTCGTTGTACACGTCGATGGTCGCCTGCCGACCTTCCTGGAAGCGTAGCAGCGGTCCAGGGAACTGCCCGTTATAAGTTACTGTCGAGAGGATGCGCCTTGGCGCGATCTCCACGGGCGACGCTTTTATATGCAGTGTGTAATCCGCTGCGCCGGACTCGCTCGGCGCGGCGTCGGTTGCGCCGTGCGGTCTTGGCTTCTCCACCCGGCTAATCGTCCCCGCGGTTGGCAGCAATGCCGCTCCCGAAGGCCAGACGGATTCCAGGCCCGCGCCCAATGCCGTCCCGGCCGTGACGCCCAAAAAGTCTCTTCGGTTCATATCGCCTTCTCGTGGATCGGCGGCTCGATGGTCCGGCGCATGAGCCCCCGTTCCAAGCCACAGAGTACGCCGACTCAACGCCGCCAGACACCCTCCGATTCAGATGCGCGGAGCCGCGCGGTCGGGTAGAACGCGAAAACCGCATCACCTGCCCCCAATCGCAGTGCGTTGACACAGCCGGAAGCCGCCCGGATAATCACATGTGCAGCGATGAACTCGGAGAGCGTCCGTGTATCGGCCATCATCGCTTGGCTGCCTGCAAACCTAACGTGATTAGCCTTATGCAATGCGCGGTCTTTCTCAGCCTGGATACCGGCTCGATTTCCAGGTATTGGCAGAAGATCACCGACCGAACGTTCAGCGGGGTGTACCACGCCAACGGCTTCGACCTGGCGATGATGATTCCCTACTTCCTGATCCTGATTGTGCTCGCGATTTACGGCACGCATCGCTACTACCTCGTCTACAACTACTTTAAGTACCGCCAAAACGTGCCGGGGCCGCCACCGCCGGTCGAGCATTGGCCGCGCGTGACCGTGCAGCTTCCCATTTTCAACGAACGCTACGTGATCGAGCGTCTCGTTGATGCCGTCTCGAATTTCGATTACCCGCGCGACCTGCTGGACGTTCAGGTTCTCGATGATTCCACCGACGAAACTCGCGAAGTCGCCCGCAATTGTGTCGAGCGCTACGCCGCCCTCGGCCTGCCGATCGTCTTCATTCACCGGACCAATCGCGAAGGCTACAAGGCCGGAGCGCTCGAAAACGGACTCAAGACGGCCACGGGCGAATTCGTCGCCATCTTCGATGCTGATTTCCTACCCGGACCGGATTTTCTGCGCCGCACCGTTCCCTACTTCCAAGACCCCAAGATCGCCATGGTGCAGACCCGCTGGACCTACGTGAACCGCGACTATTCCCTGCTCACCCAGGTGGAAACGATTCTTCTCGACGGCCACTTTGTCGTCGAGCACGGCGCCCGCTCCCGCCGCGGCACTTTTTTCAATTTCAACGGTACCGGCGGCGTCTGGCGGCGCGACGCGATTGCCGATGCGGGCGGCTGGCAACATGACACGCTCACCGAGGATACCGATCTGAGCTATCGCGCGCAGCTTCGCGGATGGAGATTCCTCTACCTGCCCGACATCGAATGCGCCTCCGAGTTGCCCGTGGAGATGAATGCCTTCAAGGCGCAGCAGGCGCGCTGGGCCAAAGGTTTGATGCAGACGGCCAGAAAAATCCTGCCGCGCATCCTGGCTTCCGATGTTCCCTGGCATGTGAAGACCGAAGCGTTTTTCCATCTCACCGCGAGCCTCAGCTACCCGTTGATGATTCTGCTCTCGACGATGCTCTTGCCCGCGATGATCGTGCGCTTCTACCAGGGCTGGTTCCAGATGCTGGTGATCGACCTGCCCCTGTTTCTCGCCTCGACCTGCTCGATTTCGAGCTTCTACCTGATTTCGCAGCGGGTCCTGCGGCCCAAGCACTGGTGGCGCGCGTTTCTCTACATGCCCTTCGTCATGGCCACCGGCATCGGCATTTCCGTGCGCAATACCAAAGCCGTCCTTGAAGCGCTTTTCGGCATGCAGAGCGAGTTCGCGCGCACCCCGAAATTCCGCATCGAGGGGAAGAAAGACACCTTCGTCAAGAAGAGTTACCGCAACCGCGCCGGCTGGATGCCCTTTGTCGAAGTCGCCCTGGGTTTGTACTTCGCCCTGACGGTCGTTTACGCCATCACCAACGAGAACTACGCCACCATCCCGTTCCTTCTGCTCTTCGTCTGGGGCTACCTCTATACGGGATTCATGTCCCTCGCGCAGACCTACTTCGAGCACATGCGCTTCGGCATGCGCACCGGGGAAGGCCGCCCCGCCCCCTCCGGCGCCCCCGGCTTTTGACCCTGCAGCTCAGTTATGCCCGGACGAGTTCGTTCCCCCAGGCTCGATGATGCGGAAATTTCCGCTGCAGTGCAGCATGCTCATAAGGTACAGCATACCGTCGTAGTAGCGCTGCTCTCCTGAGGGAACCGGCATGTTCCATAGTTCTTCTAGGAAGGCCTTGGAAATGGGTCCGTTTGTTGCGGCCAAGCTGCCCACGGCGGTCGTCGCCGCCATTCCGGCCGCGTGGTGTGTCGAGAGCGGCTTGCCGTCGAGCGTATAGCGATCGACGAAGGTGCTGATGCCCTGGCCGTAGAGGAATTTCTGGATGTGGTCGCTCAGCGCAATTTCCCGCGGGTCTTTGCGCCACCAGGAGTAGTCCACCGACCAGTTGCTGACGTTTCGCCAGGAGTCGAAACCGAAAGCCATCGGAGTGCCGTCTCGGCGGACGATTTGCGTTTCATCGAAGTTGTTCACGTCGGGAGTCAGCCCGGTCTCCGCGCCGGTTACCTTGCTGAGCATGTCGCGGCTCACATCGGCGGCCTTGGCCCAGAAGGCGCGGTCCTCCGCCGGGCCCCAGCGCGCCCACAATTCATAGAAGGCCGGCAAATGATACGAGGCGTCGGTAAAAGCCAGGGCCGCGTTCGGCACGAAACGAATCATATAGTGGTCTTCGTCCACCATGGGGCCGATCGTCTCGGTTCGCGGCGCATCCCAGGGAGGGTGGAACACCGGCGCAGCGGCGCCATTCGCGGCCGCCGCTCTCTGTCGAGCGGTGTTATTGGGACTGGGCCACGGATGGTTCGGCGGCACAAAAGGCGGATCCTCGGGATGGATGCGGAAGGGCCCGGTCCCGGTCAGCACGGGATGATGCCGCATCCCGCGGAGTATCTTGTCCGCTTCGGCTTGATAATTATAGATACCCTTCCCATTGCCCCAGCGATGCGCCGCGAAATAGAGCGCCATGGCGAAGTATTCTTCCCCGTCCGGCGCCGCCCCGGTCGACCGCGGTGAGCCGTCCGTGCTCATGGACCAGGCGAAGTAACCCACCGACGGGTTCTTCGGATCGGTGATGAGCATGTAGGTGTGGGCCCAATTCCAGATGGCGTCGAATTCGCGCTTCTTATCCATTTGCACCGCGATCGTCATGCCGTAGCTCATGCCCTCGCTTCGCGCATCGTTGTTTGCCCAGTCGGTGATGTAGGCCAGCGGACCGTCGGCATTGCTGCCGGTTTCGAAGTAGACCCTCTCTTCCTGCCCGTCGCCGTGAAAAAGTTGCTGGAAGGCCTTCTCGATCTTCGCGCGGCTCTCCGCCGCCGAGTGTCCCTGCTCGGCAAAGAGATCGCGATACTCGTGGGTCTTGTAGGCGCCTGCCCCATCGCCAGGCATTCGGGGAATGTCGCCCAAGGGGGCATTGACGTGCGGCACGGGCGGCGAGAATCCGGGAGGAGCCTGGACCGGTGCAGTCGAAACCTGAGCGGCCGTTGCGCCGACGAATAACAGCGAAAAACCGAGGACGGTGAGGCTGAGACGACAGTTATACCTGACGAACAAGACGCACCCTCCCGGGCAAAGTGTTCGGCAACCGAACTGCCGTTGCCTTTTCAGCCTTCTCATTTCATGGTAGCGCAGAGTTTCGCCTTGTGAAACTCTGCGGCCTTTGCCTGGGCGTTTTTGCGATGTGGCCTAACCTTCCGCGTGGTTTGCGAAAGGGTTGGGTTCCGCCTGCTCGTCTCGCGCTTGTATAGCGGACGGCTTGGAGTTCACCCCGATGCGTTCGATCGGGGCCGCTTTTGTTGTCTTGTGTAGCGGGGGCTTTACGCCGCCAGCTCTTTTGTTGTCTTGTGTAGCAGCGGCTTTACGCCGCCAGCTCTCTTGTTGTCTTGCGTAGCGGCGGCTTTACGCCGCCAGCTCTTTTGTTGTCTTGTGTAGCGGTGGCTTTACGCCGCCAGCTCTTTTGTTGTCTTGTGTAGCGGCGGCTTTACGCCGCCAGCTCTCTTGTTGTCTTGTGTAGCGGCGGCTTTATGCCGCCAGCTCATCTTTTTTGTGATTCCGAGCCCACCGGCGAAGGCCGCCCCGCCCCCTCCGGCGCCCCCGGCTTCTGACCGCTCTTCATCTCGCTCCGCCCTCTTCGCCTTTCTCTGTCATTCCGAGCCTAGCGATGAATCCCTCTTCGTCTCTCCCCGCCCTCCAGCGCCGCGGCTTTAGCCGCTGAGGTCGCCATCTTGCCTTCAGAACATCGCCGTGGTACGTTTCAGTCACTTTACGTACACTGTAATTCTGTTCGCACTCGGAGGGCTCCATGCGCAGAGCGGAGATCCTGGGATGTCTAGTCTTCTTGTGTGTGGCGGGGTGCTGCCACCGGAAAGGATTCCAGCCGACGCCGCCACCCACTCCGGCTCAAGATGTTGCTTACAGTGTGCTTGATGCCCGCCAGACAGCTCTTTTTCTCACAGACCCGGAGGTCGACGCCGCGAACCCCAGCAACTCCTGGACCGGTAAACTCGACGTATCCCAGCGAGTCCAGTTCGCCGGGGGTACCCAGGCGATCGTGGAGGTCGAAAACGCCCACATGACGCACCCCTGGAGGGCCATCGCCACCGTGTCCGCGATTAAAGGAAGCATCCCAAATGCTTCCTCGGAAGAGCAGTTCCACATCGACGTCACCTGGAACGCGGGTGCCGAGAAGCATTTCCAGAGGCTGCGCTGCTGGACCGAACATATCGCCATCCTCCACGCCGGCCAGTATGGATACCAGGAGAATCGCGACGGCAACCCTTTCCTCGGTTTGGTTGTTCTGTTCAATGATTCAAGTTCCACCGATCCGAATCAGCCGAGCCCGCAATTTCACATCGGATTCCGTTCCTTCTTCGGCCATTACGAACCCGTGAACGGAGACATCGCCGATCCAGATAACTTTCAGCTTTACCAGAGGTGGTACGGTCCCATCGGCAATTTCGTGCCGCCTCCGTGCCCCTGAAATTTCCAGTTCGAGTCGAACCGTGGAAGACCGAAGGGCAAAGTCGAAGGTTCTCGCAGAAGGTGAATCGAGCATCTAACGAACCAGTTGAGGTGATAGTCCCATGAGACACTCGCGCCGCCTGAAGTACTTCGTTGGAGGCCTCGCTCTTTGCTGCCTCGCTTCGTCAGCGCCCCTGCGCGCTCAGTCCGATATCCAGCAGACCGTCCGCGCCTTCCTTCAGGCTTGGTATGTGGACGGGAAGGGCGCGGATGAGCTGAAGGCCTACATTGCCAACGACAACGGCTTCAACCTGGCTCCGCCTCCCGCTCGGGTTTCGGCCACGACTTCTAAGCCATCTACCGAGCGCGCACTCAAGCCTATGGAGAAAGCGGCTCCCGCCGATCCGGTCACGCAATTGTTCACCGGGGCGTTTAAGTCTACGCCGCCCAGTGGCACGTCTACGGCACCCTCCGAGAATCGCATGCTACGCGAGGAGCATGCCGTGCAGAGACCCCTCGGCGATTTCATCGAATACGTCCCGGTCAAATCCATGGCGAAGTGTTCATCCTCCCCTGAATTTGCCGTGTGCAGGCCCGCGGATTTGCCCAAAGGCAGTCTCCTTCCCTCCTCCAAACCCTCGGGCAACGACCCGGTCGCAAACTTCCTCTGGCATTTGAGCCAGGCTTACAAGAACAAACTCTATATCGTCATGTATTCCACGAAAGCAGAGGGATTGGTCCGAGAGGGTGTCATCCAATACTGGATTCAGGAGGGCAACTCCTGGAAGCTCGCCGCCTTCGTCGGCCTAGGCTAGTAATTGCCCTCTCGCCGCCCCGCCCTTTCCGGCCCCCCGGCTTCTGACCGTTCCCGCCCCGCCCTCTTCGCCTTTCTCTGTCATTCCGAGCGGGTAGCGGGTAGCGCAGAGTTTCGGTCTGTGAAACTCTGCGGCTTCTCGGGTGTGGTGCGGGGTTACAATTCCTCGCATGTCGCGGTTGCGGCGTTTGGTTCTGTCCGAGCGGTTCTTCTTCATCACCTGCCGAGTTCATCGGCTCCGGCGGACCTTGAGCGAGGCTGAATTCACATCTCTGGCCGAGGTGGTGCGGGAACGGCGGAGGATACATGGCTTTCTGATGACCGCCTGGGTTTTCCTGCCGGATCACTGGCACGCCATCAACTTTCCGCTCGCTCCGCTCACGATTTCAAAGGTGATGGAGTCCATCAAGATTAGCGCGACCCGGCATATCAACAAGAATCGCGGCGAACGGGGCGTGCTATTGCAGGGGCGATTCTTCGACCGGGCATTGCGGACGGTGAGAGAGTACAACGACAAAGTGGAGTACATTCATTGGAACCCAGTGAAGGCCGGCTTGGTCAAACGGCCAGAGGATTGGAAGTGGTCGAGTATCCACGATTACGGGGGAAGCGCGGCGGAACCGCCCGGTGTCGGAAGCCCAATCCCGGTGGATCACGTCGTGATACCCGTGTAGTGCACCCCGCTAAAACTGGGCAGCCTATCCGGGTAGACGTCATGACACACGGAACTAGATAATTTGACAATACTGGCGATGGCGTAAGATTCGGCGGGAGAATAGGTTTTCCAATCGAAGTTTTCGGCGATATGACATGATTGCCTACAACGAACACTTCCGGCACTACCTGTCTCTTCATGCTTTGAGCGCAGCCAGGGCAAGGCTGCGTTATCTTTGCAGACAGAGCTTGGAAGACGGCTTGATTCTGGGCTTGTGTAAATCCCATACTGCGAAACCATATCACACCCCTGCATCAAACGCACAATCCCGGGTAAACTTCCTTGTTTGAGAGGGAGTTAACTATATAATTCCCCAACGTGCCTATTGCATTCCGGTAACCATCGTGCTACAATGGCCCGTGAAAAGTCGCCTTACACTCGCTAAACCCCCTGAAATCAACACTTACGGAAAACGCACCTGCAACCCCTCCAAAATCAACACTTACAAATTCATTGAACTTAAACCCCCGTGGAATCAACACTTACAAGAAAAGGCCGGTGTGGGGGTGTGGCGATCCGGCGAAGGATCGCCATCCCGAGCGAGCGGAGTGAGTCGAGGGGTCCCCCTGTCCCGGAGCGGTCGCGCAGCGACCGAATGCGAAGTGAGGGCCCCTCTTTTTCCAAACCCGCTCGCCTCGCCATCCACACACCTGGCCTCGACGCTGTCCCTCCGGCGCCTTTCAACGTTCCAACCTTCAAACGTGCAAACGTTTAACTTCTTCGACCCCGGTGCTACGATGAGGGGTTCCATGCTTGCCCGGAAACGTCTCCGGCTGCGGCCCCGCGGCCCTCTTCGGCCGCGCGTCGGCGTACCCTGGCGCACCTCCCAGGAGGAGGCCGAGAACGCCCGGCCCAAGATCGACAATTACCTCGACGCGGTGCGCTTGGCCGGCGGCGAGCCCGTCCTGCTTTCGCTCAAGGATCCCATCCAGCTCGACCGCCTCCTACCCACGCTGAGCGCCTTCGTCCTGCCCGGCAGCCCGAACGACACCGCTCCCTGGCTCTACGGAGCCACCGATCGCGGCCATTGCGCCGATCCCGATGCCGATCGCGAGCGCACCGACTGGGCCATCCTCGACCATGCGTTTTCCAGGAAAAAGCCGATCCTGGGCATTTGTTACGGCTGCCAGCTCATCAACGTGTTTCTTGGCGGCACGCTCATCCAGGACGCCCGCGACGAGATGGGCACGAACCTCGCGCATCGCAAGCGCGACATCTTCCCTCCGCCCGAGGAAGATCCTCCTCACGATGCCATCTTCCAGCCCGGCAGCCGCCTCTTGCGTCTTGCCGGCGGGCCGCACGCGGTGATCAATAGCGCCCATCACCAATCGATCGCCGTGCCGGGGAAAAACTTGCGCGTTACCGCGCTCGCCCCCGACGGCGTGGTGGAAGCCGTCGAGTGGATCGGCGACCCCAACTGGATCATCGGCGTGCAGTGGCATCCCGAAAGGATGTTTGCCGAAGGCGCGGGCGATTCGGGCGGCGCGCTCGACCCGTTTGCCCGGAGACTGTTTGAGGATTTTGTCGCCGCCGCGCGCGGGGCTAAAGTAGCAAAGGATTAGCGGCTCGATTCGCTCAGGGGGACTCGATGATTTCACTTGCCGGCAAGGCCGCACTCATCACCGGAGGCTCGCGCGGCATCGGCGCCGCCACGGTGAAGCTTTTCGCGCAGGCGGGCGCCGACGTGGTGTTCAGCTATCGCGTGAGCCACGATGCCGCCGCGCAGCTCGAGCAGGAAGCCCGCAAGCAGGGCACTCGCGTGGAAGCCGTGAAGGCCGATCTCAATCGCATGGCCGACGCCGAGCGCCTCGTCCAACAGTGCATCGAACGCCTGGGCCGGCTGGACATCCTCGTCGCGAACGCCGGGATATGGAACCTTGAGGACTTGCCCATCGAAGCGATGAGCGAGCAGCAATGGGACGAGATGCTGCGCGTCAATCTGAAGAGCGTCTTCGCCGTCATCCGCAGCGCGGTGCCGCAAATGATCAAGCAGAAGTCGGGGCGAATCATCGCGGTGAGCTCCACCGCCGGACAGCGCGGCGAAGCCTTCCATACCCACTACGGCGCGGCGAAGGGCGGCGTCATCAGTTTCGTCAAGGGGCTCTCCACCGAGCTTGCGCCGCACAACATCCTCGTCAATTGCGTTGCGCCCGGGTGGGCGGAGACGGATATGTCGCGCCCCTTCCTGAGCACGAAGAAGGGCCGCAAGTCGGTCATTTCCAGCATTCCTCTTGGCCGCGTGGCCACGCCCGATGAGATTGCCGGTCCCATCCTCTTCCTCGCCTCCGACTTGGCATCCTTTATGACCGGTGAGATCATCAATGTGAACGGAGGTTCGATCCTGTGCGGCTAATGCATCGCGTCATTCCCGTCCTGGTTTTCGGGGCGCTCCTCTCCTTCGCACCGCGCCTGCCGGCTCAGAACCCGGATACTCTCATGCCGGATGAGAGCGCCGCGAAGGCGAAACAACTTCTGCACCAGCTCATTGATGCTCTCGGCGGCCAAGCCTATCTCCACGTGCGTGAGAGCGTCTGCACCGGCCGTCTCTCCCAGTTCGGCAGCAGAGGCAACACCAAAGACCCCCAGTTCGACTACGGTTACATAAGCTTCGCTGACTTTTGGAAGTACCCGGACCGCAATCGCACCGAGTACGAACTCAAGGGCAGCCATGTCGTCGGTTTCCTCTTGCACGGCGACTTGCCGCACGGGGGAGGCAAGATTGTCGACGTGTTCGCCGGAGACAAGGGGTGGACTCTGGACAAGGGCGGCGTCCAGGAGCAGCCCGCTGACGTTGTGGCCGATTTTCAGGAACAGGTGAAGGCCGACTTCGACAACCTGCTCCGCTACCGCCTCGGTGAGGAAGGACTGACCTTCCGTTTTGGCGGGAACGATATCGTGGACCTGAAGATGGTGGACTGGATTGAAATCGCCGATCGCGACCAGCGCACCTTTCGCATCGCCGTTGACCAGCACACGCATCTCCCCCTGCGCCTGGTGGTCATCAAGCGCAACGAGACGACTCGCGAGCGCACCGAGGAAGTCAATATCTTCGCCAACTTTCAGCTCGTGGATGGCGTCGATATGCCCATGCAAATGACCCGCGAGGTGAACGGCCGCCGCACCTTTGAAGTGTTCTTCTCGGAATGTAAATTTAATTCCGGGCTGCCCGACGCCATGTTCACCAAGGCTTCGCTCGAACAGCGCTACGCTCAAAGCCCGAAGAAAGACAACAAGAACGATAAGCACGACAAGAGCGCCACGACCGAGCCGAAAAATTAGTTTCACCCCATCGCGCGGCCCCCTCCGCGCTTCCCCGCTGGCGCTGTTATCCGGTTCGCCAACCGCTGCTCTCTGGCCGCCTATCTGCGCTTTTTTCACGCGTAAAGTGGAGCAAGCAGCCCATCGCCCTGCAAGAGTGCCCGCAGGAGGAATGAATGAGAGCGCACCTTCGCTACGTCTTGCTCGCGTTGCTCTTTGCCGCCCCGTCGGTGCTCGCACAAGACGCCGCGCCGGTTCCAGCACAAGACGCCGCGCCGGCGGCCCCTGCGCAAGACGCCGCGGCATCCAAGTTTTCCGTCTGGTTGCCCGGAAGGGCCTGGGCCCTCGAGTTCACGGCTCCGGACTTCACCTTGCGTGTCAACGAGATTCAGCCCGATGGCCGACGGTACTTCCTCGCCGAAGGCGGGAAATCACGCGTGATATTCTCCGTGTATCTCGAAGCGGGCAAGACGGCCGCCGACGCCTCGGAGTGTAAGCGTTCGCTCGACGCCCGCGCCCAGAGCAATTCTCCATTCGTCCACAAGAGGGCCGAGTACGGCCAGATCGCGGGCCTCGAAACGATGGCCTACACGATTGCCGAAGTGGACGGCCGCCCCGTCAACCAGCGAAACGTGTTCGCCTGCCTCGTGAAGGAAGATGTTTTCGTGGACCTACACCTCTCGAAGATGTTTTACAAAGCCGCCGACCAGCCCCTGTTTGACGCCATCCTGCAATCGGTAACGTTCGCGGCCAAGGAGCCGGTCACGGCTCCGGTCCCGGTGGGGAACAGCATGGAACTGTGGGGCGAAGGAGGCCGCTTCTTTCTTGCGCACCAATACCGCGAGGCCATCGCGCCGTATCAGAAGGCGCTGGACATCGAAAAGATTGCGCCTACGCTCGACAAGAATTTCTGGCGCGTCCTGGTGGACAATCTCGGCGTGGCTTACGGAATTACCGGCGACTTGGAGCGCGCGAAAGAAGTCTTGGATTACGGCGTATCGCAGGATTCGACCTACCCGATGTTCTACTACAACCTCGCATGCGTCTCCGCCAAGAAGGGCGATGCGAATGACACCAAGGTCTTCCTCAAGCTCGCATTCGACTATCGCAACAACGTGATTCCGGGCGAACGTCTCCCCGATCCCCGCGTGGACGATTCCTTCCAGCGGTTGCTGCTTCTGGACAAGGAATTCCGGCAATGGGTGAATGAACTTTTCGGCTCGGCCAAATGACCCACGGCTGGGGAGGCACTCCTGCCGCCGCTTTTTGCGCGTAGCGGCGCTCCCCGCGCTATAATCATTGATTGCCCATGACGCGCCAGACACCAGTGACGCACAGCACGACGGTCCTTTGCGTACGCAGGGAGAACAAGGTCGTTCTCATCGCGGATGGACAGGTCACGATGGGCGAGCACGTTTTGAAACACACCGCCCGCAAGTCGCGGCGGCTGTTCAACGACAAGGTGCTCGCTGGGTTTGCCGGCTCGACGGCCGACGCGCTCTCGCTGTTCGAGCGCTTCGAGGGAAAGCTGCAGGAGCACAGCGGCAATCTCCAGAAGGCCTCGGTGGAGTTGGCCAAGGATTGGCGAAAGGACCGCGCGCTGCGCCATCTGGAAGCGCTGCTGATTGTTGCCGACGCGAAATCCACGTTCGTTTTGGGGGGAAATGGAGACGTGATCGAGCCCGACGATGGAATCTGCGCCATCGGTTCGGGCGGGCCGTACGCGCTGGCTGCCGCGCGCGCGCTGGTGAAGAATACGAAGCTCGGCGCCAAGGAAATCGCTCAGGAGGCCATGCGCATCGCCAGCGAGATCTGCATCTTCACGAACGACAATTTCACGGTGGAGGAACTATAAGGGTCCGCTCCGCCGAAGCCGGCCCAAACGCACCGAAGAGCAATCAATGCCCAGGTCTGAAAAAGAGACGATCGTTCCCACCGGCATCAACGGCTCGGCCGAAACAAGCGGCCCCGAGGAGCTGCCTTCTTTCGACGACCTGACGCCGCGGGAAATTGTCGTTGAGCTGGACAAATATATCGTGGGCCAGGCCGCCGCCAAACGCGCTGTGGCGGTGGCTCTTCGCAACCGCGTGCGCCGGCAGAAGCTCGCCCCCGAAGTTGCCGAAGACATTCTTCCCAAGAATATTTTGATGATTGGACCTACCGGAGTCGGCAAGACCGAAATTGCCCGGCGCCTCGCCCGTTTGGCCGGTTGCCCTTTCGTCAAGGTCGAGGCCTCGAAGTACACCGAGGTCGGCTACGTGGGCCGGGACGTCGAGTCCATGGTCCGCGATCTCGTCGAGACATCCATTGACATGGTTCGCGAAGAGAAGCTCGACGAAGTCGCCGAGCGCGCGGAACAGACTGCCGAAGAACGCATTCTCGATCTGCTGCTGCCGCCGTCACCGCCGCCACAGCCGGGCGATGGAAATCCTCCCGACCTGGCGCTGCGGGAACAGGCGCAGCGCACGCGCGACAAGCTGCGCGCGCAGCTCCGCGACGGAAAGCTTGATCAACGGATGGTTGAAGTCGAGGTTCGCGAGCGCTCCATGCCATCCTTCGAGATCGTGTCGAACCAGGGCGTCGAAGAAATGGACGTCAATATCAAGGACATGCTCTCCGGCTTCTTCGGCCAAGCCAAGAAGAAACGCAAGATGTCCGTCGCCGACGCCTACGAGTACTTGATCCAGGAGGAAGAGAGCAAGCTCATCGACATGGAACAGGTCACCCGCATGGCGGTGGAACGAGCCGAGCAGATGGGCATCATTTTTATCGACGAGATCGACAAGATCGCAGGGCGCGAGACCGGCCATGGCCCCGACGTCTCTCGCGAGGGCGTGCAACGCGACATCCTCCCCATTATCGAAGGCACCACCGTCAATTCCCGGTACGGCATGATCCGCACCGACCACATTCTGTTCATCGCCGCCGGGGCCTTCCACATCACCAAGCCCTCCGACCTCATTCCGGAACTGCAGGGCCGCCTGCCCATCCGCGTCGAGCTCACTTCGCTTAACGAGGGCGACTTCGTGCGCATCCTCACCGAGCCGCGCAACGCGCTCATCAAGCAGTACACCGCGCTGCTCGAGACCGAGGGCCTCAAGCTCAGCTTCACCGAGGACGCCATCAAGGCCGTCGCGCACTTCGCTTCGAGCGTCAACGAGCAGACCGAAAACATCGGCGCGCGCCGCCTACACACGATCCTCGAAAAGGTGCTCGACGAAATTTCCTTCGAGGCACCCGACCTCAAGAAGAAAACCGTGCGGATCGACGCCGGTTACGTGACGAAGCAGCTTGCCGACATCGTCAAGAATCAGGACCTGAGCCGCTATATCCTCTGATAGAATCCGACACTCGAAACGCGAAATCCGAAAATGGGAACACGTCACTGCGGAAGCCTGACCCGGCGTCGCGCGACCACGCGACATCACCTGAATTTCGATTTTCGCGTGTCCTGTTTCGCTCTCTTGTTGCTGGCGGGTTGCGGCGCGCCGGGCGAACCGCAGCCTCGCCGCCCGCCCATACCCACTGCCGTCACCGATCTTTCCGCGCGGCAACTGGGCGATGGGGTGCTGCTGACCTTCACGCTTCCCCACCATGCCGTCAATGGCCAGCGCCTTACCGAACCGCCGGCCGTGGAAATCCTGCGCGCCACCGCGCCCGAGAGTGGCGCGCCGAAGAAGGCCGCGGCGAGCCTCGTCTTCACGATTCCCTCCGCGGCCGTAGAGACGTATTTTGCCGATGGGCGAATTCAGTTCACCGATCCCGTCCCTCCGGAAGAAGTTCGCGACCATCCCGATGAGCGGTACTTGTACATCGTGCGAACGCGCCTCTCGAGCAAGCATGTTTCCGCGGACTCCAATTCCGTATTCCTGCGGCTCTATCCCGCTCCCGAGCGCATCACGGGAGTCCAGGCGCGGGTCACTGAATCGGCCATCGAGCTTTCCTGGCCGGCGCCCACACGCGCCACGACTGGCGCGCCTTTCACCACCGTCTCCGGTTATCGCATCTATCGCGGCGAGATCAACCCCGCTTCTTCCGCTGCTGCTGCGGAGGATGTGTCCAAGGCCGAATTCACGAGCCCCCTTAACCTTCTCGCATCGCCATCGTCCACGAGTTACAGCGATGCGCAGTTCGATTTCGGACGCACGTATCTCTATTCCATCCGGTTGATCATGCCCGCGGGAACGGGAACGGTCGAATCGGCCGATTCTTTGCCGCTGGTCATCACTCCGCGCGACGTTTTTCCGCCAGCTCCGCCAAAGGGCCTTGAGGTGATCTTTGTGCCGGCTTCACCAGGCATTCCGGCTCACGCGGAACTCTCCTGGGAGATCAGCCCTGAAACCGACCTGGCTGGTTACCACGTCTATAGGAGTGAACAGGAGGACACACGGGGTGCGCTATTGACGCCGGATCTGTTGCTGGCGCCCGCGTTTCGTGATATGCCGGTCGTGCTGGGGCATCACTACTTCTACCGGGTCACGGCCGTGGACCGCGCCGGCAACGAAAGCGAGCCGGGCAACCCAGAGGCACTCCAGCCGCAACAAAACCCCTAGCCCCGTGTTTTGAGAATTGGACAGGAAGCAGGCCGCACTGATGATGGACCAGCCCCATCTTCCCGGTTTTTACTGGTTTGACGCCATACGGAACGAGGCGCTCCGCACCGGGGTTTACGTCGGGATTTTCCTCTCTGCGGTCTTCATGGCGTGGCTATTCGTGGCGAACTACGTCCACGCGTTCGAACCTTTCGCAGTGGAACGTAATCTCGCCGCCGCTGCGGCGCTGGCCCTGCTCGCTGCGGTGCCACTGCTGCGTTTTCTCCGGCACCCCACGCAGCTTCTCATCGCGGGGGTATCAGGCTGGGCCATCTTCGCGATCGTCTATCGCTTTCTGTGTTTCTTTTTCCACGGACTTTCGCCGCGCATATCCGCGACTCACCTGTTCATGCTGGGCGCTGTCGTGTATGGCATCGTTGCCCTGCTCGCCCGGCTGGTGCAGTTAGTCCTGGAGATCCGCAACAACTCAACCCCCTCGGCACACGGCGCGGGCCACGCGCGGTAGCATTGAATTCCTGGGGCGTTCGCAGATATCCACGTAGACAAGCAGACGAAGAAAGCTGGCCTGCGTTGGTGTACGATAATGCCACTAGCGGAGGGAATATGCCCCTTCGATTTCACCCGTGTCGTCTGATTCCGCTTCTCCTCGTTGCGCTACTTGGCGTACTGCAACGTTCGTCGGCAGGCGAATCACAGTGGGTTGAAGTCCGTTCGCCGCATTTCTCGGTGGTCACCGACGCCGGAGAAAGACGCGGCCGAGAAATCGCGATTCGATTCGAGCAGATGCGCGCGGTCTTTGCCGCGCTGATGACGAAGGCGAACGTCAACCTGCCGGTGCCTCTGCAGATCATCGCATTCCGCAATACGAAAGAACTGCGGCAATTCGTGCCGTTGTGGAACGGTAAGCCAATTCGACTCGGAGGCTTATTCATCGGCGGGGAAGACCGCAGTTTCATTCTACTGGATATGTCCCTGGAGAACCCCTGGAGTGTAGTTTTCCATGAATACGGGCATCAGTTGCTGAACGGCAACATTCGTGGAAGGACTCCGCCATGGTTTGACGAGGGCTTCGCAGAGTACTTTTCTACAATCGAGTTGGAAGGCAAGCACGCGAGGATCGGCGCAAAACCACCTCCGGGCGACTGGGAAACCCTGCAACAACAAAACCTGATGAAGGTGTCGGACTTGTTTCGCGTCCGGCAGGATATGCAGATATACAACGAAGGCGACAAGAGATCGCTGTTCTATGCCGAATCGTGGCTCGTCGTGCACTACCTGTACGACACAGGCCAGGTGAAACAGGCGTTCGACTACTTCAATTTTGTTCTGGGCGGGGGAATGACGGTAGAAGATGCGATCCAGAAGGCGTTCGGGACAGCGCCCGCCGCGTTCGACAAGACGTTGGAGCAGTACAAGGCCGGAAGACAAGTCCGGTATGTAATGATTGACACACCTCCCGGAATTGAGACCACAGGATACACAGTAACCCCCGTAAATCCGGCTGATACACAGGCCATCCTCGCCGATGTGCATCTGCACTCTGCCTTCTACCAGGAAAAAGCCATGCAGGAATTCGAGGATATTCTGAAAACGCAGCCAGAGAATGCCGCCGCGCTGCGCGGGCTGGGCTACGGCTACCTTCGCAAAAGGGACCTGAGGCAAGCAGGAGAATACTTTCAGAAGGCCGCCAAATTCAATTCCAAGGACCCGCGCGTTCACTACTATTCCGCGGTGCTCATGAACCAAGAGCAGGGATTGGGAAGCGGCCCCGAGCGGATCGGCGAGATGAAGAAGGAGCTGCAAGCTGCGATCGCACTGGACCCGACCTTCGCGGATGCGTACAGCCTTCTCGCTTTTGCCTGTCAGGTTTCCGGTGAGACCGAGCAGGCGCTTGCGGCGGCCGAGAAGGCGGTCGAACTCAACCCACGGAATGAAACGTATCAGTTCAACTTGGCAGCGATGTACCTCGCCCAGCGTAAAATTGACGGAGGGATTCGCATCCTACAGATGCTGCAAAGCAGCCCGGACCCTGTCTTTGCGGAACGCGCGCGCGAATCGCTGGCGCAAGCCGAACGGATGAAGGAGGCACTCGAGTTCGAGTCCAGCGCGCACCAGCAGGCTTCGTTGACGGACAATAGGCCGGAGAATGGGCCCGTGGAACGGCCGGTGAAGGAAATTGAACAGGAGGCCACCACCTCTGTGACTACCGGGAAGGCAACACCGGTGAAGTTCTTGACGGGGAGACTGGCGAACCTGGACTGTTCCGCTAGCCCGGCAGCCATTATGACGGTCGTGTCCGGCACCAAAACAGTCAAAATGAAGGTGGCCGACGTAAGTCATGTGGTTGTGATTGGCGCCGATGCGTTTTCGTGTGAGTGGACTAACCGGAAGATCGCCGTGAACTACCGCGAAGTAGGCGATGGCCAGAACAACGTCATTTCGGTGGAGATTCAGTAGAGCAAGAGAAAGCCGCGGCGCCAATGGTCACGCGTCGCCGATTGACCCGGCCGGATGGCGGCACGTATAATTTTGCTTCCGGTTGCGCGGGATTGTTAGATGGAATTCTTGCGCGGCCGGCTCCGCAACGGTCCGCTCGCAGGCGTGCCTCAGCCGGCGGACCCCGATCCGATCGGCGAGGGCCCCGATAAAGCCGGGCAGGCCGCCTGCCGGAAAACGCAAAACGGCACAAGGGAGATTATGAACACCGTCAAAGCGACACAACTCCGCCCCGGTATGGTCATCAGCCACGAGGGGCAACTTTTTACAGTTTTCAGCACCGAGCACCGCACGCCGGGAAACAAGCGCGGGTCGATGCAAACGAAGATGAAAAACCTGCGCACCGGGTCGATCGTGGACTACCGGTTCCGCGCGGAGGAGTTTGTAGAAAGAGCGATCGTCGACGAGATCGAATTCGAGTACCTTTACAACGAGGGCGATGCCTACCACTTCATGAACACGGAAACGTTCGAGCAGATCCACCTGAACAAGGAAGAGCTGGGCGAGGCGGTCTATTATCTGATCCCGAACACGCTCGTGAAGGTGGAGTTCTACGAGAGCAAACCCATCGGCGTCAGCGTGCCGGACACGATTGATTTGTTGGTGGTCGATACCGAGCCGACCGTGCAGAAGGCCACAGCCAGCGCCGTGATGAAGGCGGCGAAGCTCGAGACCGGGTTGGTGATCCAGGTGCCGCCATTCGTCAACAACGGCGACAAGGTGAAGGTGGACACTTCGGAAGCGCGGTACGTGCAGCGGACGTAGAGAGTTTCCGCCTCCGCAGGCGGTTGCAGTGAGCGGGCCGGCAATACCGGGCGTCGCCGATCGAAGGAGAAGGATCGATCAGGCGGCGCCCTTCGTTTTCTCGCCAAAGACGCGTGCGAAGATGGCGTCCACGTAGCGGAGCTGACGCTCGAGATCGAAGGTGCGCTCGAGCGCGGCTTTGTCCATGTACTTGGTGATTCGGGAATCGGCGGCGGCGCGGTCGCGGAAGCTCGTTTCACTCTCCCAGGCAGCCATGGCGTTTTCCTGAACGGCTTTGTAGGCGTCTTCGCGGGGAGCGCCGTGCTCGACCAAGTCCTGCAAGAGCTGGCCCGAGAAGACGAGGCCACTGGTGGCTTCGAGGTTGCGCAACATGCGCGCAGGAAAAACGCGCATGTGGGAGACGATGTCCGTCATGCGGGCAAGCATGTAGTCCACGAGTATGGTGGAGTCGGGGAGGATGATGCGCTCGACCGAGCTATGCGAGATATCGCGTTCGTGCCAGAGCGCGACGTTTTCAAACGCGACGAGCGCGTTCCCGCGGACCACGCGAGCCAGGCCGCAAATCTGCTCGCAATTCACCGGGTTGCGTTTGTGCGGCATCACGGAGCTGCCGCGCTGCCCCTCGCCAAAAGGCTCTTCGGCCTCGCGGACTTCGGTGCGCTGCAAATGCCGGATTTCGAGCGCGACTTTTTCGAGCAGTGCGGCGATGAGCGCCAGCGCGCTCAGGTAAAACGCGTGGCGATCGCGCTGGATGACCTGCGAGGAAACCGGCGCAACCTCGAGACCCAAGCGACGACAGGTCTTCTCTTCGATTTCCGGCCCGAGATGCGAGCAGTTGCCGACCGCGCCGGAAATCTTTCCCACCGCCATTTGCTTTGCGGCGGCGCGGAAGCGCTCGAGGTCGCGCTGTGATTCGGACCACCAATTGGCGACTTTCAACCCAAACGTGATCGGCTCGGCGTGAATCCCGTGAGTGCGGCCAATCTGAGGCGTGTGGCGAAATTCCTGAGCGCGGCGGGCGAGAACCTCCGCAAACTGCGCGAGGCCCCGTTCGATCAGGCGCGAGGCATCGCGGACGAGCAGCGCTTGCGCGGTGTCCACCACATCATTGGAGGTGAGACCGTAGTGCAGCCAGCGCGCGGCGGAGACGTCGCCGATCGATTCGCCCACAGCCATGGTGAAGGCGACGACGTCGTGCTTGACGCGCGCTTCGTGCTCGTGGATGCGCGCGGCGTCAATGCGCGCGCGGCTGCGCAGCGTGGCCGCGGCTTCGCGCGGCAACACGCCGGATTCAGCGAGCGTTTCCGTGGCCGCGAGCTCGACCTCCAGCCACTTGGCGAAGCGATTTTCGTCGCTCCAGACACGGCCCATGTCTTCGCGCGTGTAGCGTGGGATCAATGTCGGCTCCTTAGAAGTGCATTTCCACTGAGGCGAGCGCGAGGATCATCATAGCGCATTTCGCGGCGGGCGCGACGGGGGCCTTCCGCCCACCGGTTGAAGGCCGGCGCTACGGTTTGGATTCCACCGGAACGAGCTTGGGAACAACTTCGAGATCGCCGCGCGGAATCCAGCCGATGTGCGCGCGGACGCGTACCCAGCCGGCAGGCGTGCCCTGCGGCACCGGACGTTTTTCGAGCGGCGCGCGATAGGCGATGGCGCCGCCGAGAGGATCCCCGCCGGGCTTCACCAGCAGGCGTATCGCGCTAGGCGGGCTCGCTGTGTTGAGCAGGCTGTACGGATCGGCATCAAAATGGTGCGCGGCCGCCTCGGCAAAATCATCGGCGGCGAGCCAGGCGTCGAGCGAATCCTTTGTAACGACCTCGAAGAACCCGGCATTCGCCCAGAGGACTTCGTAGTCGCCGGGGGGAAGTTGATCCGCGCCTTTCTCGCCCGGCCGGTTGACGACGGGGACGGCCGCCTTCAGGGAAACCGTCGGAACGATGCGCCAGCATGTGGCGGCGCCGTCGGGAGCAAAGGAACAAATGCCCGAATCGGCGGCAACCCATCCGCCATTCTGCGACGCCATGAGCGCGGTCACGACAGCGCCGGCAAGCGGCGTGCCCGGCGGCGCGATTCTTTCGATTTGCCCACTCGACGGATGGAACTTCACCAGGCCTGCGCAGAAGGAGATCGCACCTTCGAATTGCGTTCGCGTGCCGAGGAAAAACGTATCGGATGGGCCAGGCGCAACGTGCGTGACGTCGCAGGTCGCCAGATCGCCGGGGTGAAAGACGCGCGCCTGCTTCTGCTTCAAATCAAACTGAACCACGGTGCCGATCCCCAGCTCCATCTCGCCTTTGGAATGCCCGAGCGCGACCCAAACGGATTCTCCAGCGGCAGCAACGTCCTCAAGAACGGGGTCGGCAACCTCCAGATCTTTCTGCAGCGAAGGGGCAGTGAGTCCCTTGCGCTGGCGCCGCAGAACGGGCAGCCATGCCGGGACAAGTTCTTCGCGCGTCCAGACCACCGCTTCGACCGGTGTTTCACCGCCGCTAGCGCGCCGCAAAGCGATTGTGGCCCGGTCATCGTCCGAGCTCCCGGTCAGCGTGTAGTCTTCGCCGCCGATCGTAAACGAGAGCGCTCTTTTTGCGGCAGGCTCGGCCGCTTTCGATGCGGCACTGGCCTTTTCAATTTGCCACTCGTTGCCTAGCGGCGTCGGAACAGAAGCGTCCAGACCGATCCGATGGAGATCGATCCGATGGAGATACGAGAACCAGCGGGCAGTGAACTCCAGGACGATGCTTTCCTCGGACGTTCTTCGCTCGATCTGCGTCGGGGCAAGGTACAGGAGGTCCCGCGAGATCTCGGCCGCATCGGCCGGTGACTCCTGAGCATACGCGCGGGACGGCCCGCCGCAGATGCCCGGGACAAGAAAAACGACCGGCCAGGGAAGCAAGGCAAGCAACGTGGCGCCGATGGAACGGCCGTGCACGGGTCTCATGAGAGGAATCCTAGCAGGAATTGGGGGCAGGAAAAAGACATTGAGCGGTCGAAGCGGATCGCGCTACAGATCGAGGGGTTTGAGGGGGACGCGCTGGGAAGCGACGAACAGCTCGCCGCGGAAAGCGCATTCCGACGGGCGGCGGCCGAGCGCTTCCTCGGCGGAAATGCGGGCGAGCTCGGGATTGTTGTTCTGCTCGGAGAGATGCGCGAGGACGAGATAGCGCGCGCGGGCGTCGAACCCTTCGCCGTCACAAAGATACTCGCTGACGGCGTTGTTCGAGAGATGCCCGGTGCGGCTCAGGACGCGTTGCTTGACGATCCAGGGATAGGGCCCGACCTTGAGCATGTCGAGATCGTGATTGGATTCGAGGATCAGGCAATCGCATTCGCGGAGGTGGTGCTTGACGAGCTCGGGCATGTAGCCAAGGTCGGTGACGAGACCGAGCTTCGTGCCATTGGTTCGAAAGGTGAAGCCGATGGGGTCGGCGGCGTCGTGGGGAATGGCGAAGGCGTGGACTTCGATGTCGCCGATGGTGAAGAGCTGCCCCGTTTGAATGGTCTCGACGCGGTCGAGGTGCCTCTCCAGTTTGTCCGGCAGGATGCGACGGACCGCGGCGAGGGTGGGCTCGGTGACAAAGAGCGGCGGTTTCCAGAGCCCCAGGAGCTGCGGCAGGCCGTTGCAGTGGTCGGTGTGCTCGTGGGAAATGAGGACGCCATCCAGCCGGTCGAATGAAATCTCGATGGCGGTGAGGCGGGCCAAGGTCTCGCGCTTGCCGAGTCCGGCGTCGACGAGGAGGCGGGTACTCCCGGTCTCGAGCAAGGTGCAATTGCCCGAGCTGCCCGACGCCAAGATGGAAACTCTCAGGCCGATCGCTCACTCCGAAGAAGAAAACGTGCCGGGCTCGCTGACGCAAACCCTGCGCCACACGCTACACGCGGATGATCGCAGGTCGCTGCGGTCACGTCAACGGGCTTGCGTCGCAGTCCGCACCCTACTCCAACGCGAAAACGGCTGTCACGCTTGCAGTTTCCTCGACCTTTGCCGGGAAAAGATGAATGGGGAGCGCTGGAGGCGCGGGCGGAGGTGCAGGTGGCATTGCAAGGCTCATCAAGCCACGAGGTATGCGAGCGAACCCCGGTTGGACGTTGCTCACGTAGAGAAGCTCACCTACGTTCTTGCGCATCTGCTTTGCCATTTGCTCGGCAAGGACTTGAGCCTTCTTCAGCGCCGCGGCGTTTGCACTCTCTCTGATTTTCTCCGGTTCGCGGACCGTCCAGCCCACCTCGCGCACGACGTTGGCACCAGAGCGGATAGCGAGCTCCAAGACATTCTCGGCAACCGTGATAGGAACGCTGACCTTCCACTCTTGACTGGCCACAAACTCGCCGAGCTTGGTGTTACCCGCCTCATCATCAGCGTCACGCGTGCGATTGACGCTGATCGTTTCCGTCTCCAGCGCATCTTTGGAAACCCCTAAATCCAGTAGTGCTTTGGTAACCTTGTTCGCCACTTGAACGTTCTGTTCGACGGCCGCCTCATGCCTGGCTGCAAAATTCCTGTAGCCAATACGGAGTTGTGCCAGTTCAGGATCGACCCTAACGGTTTCACTGACAATGACTTCAATGGTCTTATTCGCGCGGTTGACCTGTATTTCCTGGGCGCACGTAGTTGAAGCGAAAACCACTGTCAGTGCTGCGATGAACATCGACAGACGGCTCTGCATACGGTACCTCCCTTAACGAGCTTTTAAGAAGCGTCAAGTCAAAGAGATCGTAACCGACATGTTTCTTTGACACCAGGACCACAAGGAAAGTTCCCTGCTGGCGTACCTCGTGGAGCGCGTACCGCGCTGCACGCTAGCAGACAAGGCGGGAACGATCGAGGGCGAAGCCATTGAGATTGCCGAGGACGGTGACGGCAATCTGATCGGTGAGGAAAAACTCCCGGGCGATCGACTGGACTTCTTCGCGGGAGACGGTCTCGATGGACGCGAGAATTTCATCGAGCGAATAAAAACGTCCGAAATAGAGTTCCTGGCGGGCGAGATTGGACATGCGGGCGCTGGTGGATTCGAGCGAGAGCATGAGCGAACCCTTGAGATGGTCCTTGGCGCGGCGCAATTCCTCCTCGGAAACCGGGGACTCGCGCAAATCGCGGAACTCGCGCACGACGAGATCCACGACCTTGCCGGCAGCTTCGAGCGCCGTGCCGGCGTAGATCGAAAGCATGCCCGTGTCGGAATACGGATTCAGTTCGCTGAAGACGGCGTAGGCCAGACCGCGCTTCTCGCGGATATTTTGGAACAGCCGCGAAGACATGCCGCCGCCGAGGAGATTATTCAGCACCGATACCCCATACCGCCGCTCGTGGCCGAGCGGATAGGACGGCACGCCGATGCAGATGTGCACCTGCTCGAGTTCGCGCTTGGATTCGAGGCGAATAGGCGCGCCCGTGCGCGGGGCCGAGTGACCGTCGAGCGGAGCGGCCGGAGCGAGGCCGGCGAACTCGCGCTCGACAAGCTCGAGGAGGCGTTCGTGCGTGAGATTTCCCGCCGCGGTGACGACCAGTCGATTCGGCGCAAACCAAGAGCGAAAGGAACCCTGAAGCGCCGCCGACTGGAAACTGCGCACTGTCTCGGGCGTACCGAGGATGGGCCGTCCGAGAGAATGATCGGGCCAGAAACCCTGGGCGAAGAGCTCGTGGACGAGGTAATCGGGATCGTCCTGCTCCATTTTGATCTCTTCGAGGACCACCTGCTTTTCCTTGGCGATGTCCTCTTCGGCAAAACGCGGCCGCAGAACAAGATCGGCGAGCACGTCGAACGCGATGGGGAGATGCTCGTCAAGCACCTTGGCATTGAAGCAAACCATTTCCTTGGCCGTGAAGGCGTCGAGCATGCCGCCGACGGAGTCCATCGAACGGGCGATTTCCTCCGCCGAGCGGCGCTCGGTGCCCTTGAAAACCATGTGCTCGATGAAATGTGAAAGGCCGCACTGCTCCGGGGTTTCGCGGCGCGAGCCGGTGCGCACCCAGACGCCGACCGAGACCGAGCGGACGTGCGACATCGTCTCGGTGATGACCACGAGACCGTTGGGCAAAGCTTGTTTCTGGATGTCGCGCTGTTCCATGTGCAATCTCATTCTGGCATAGCGCGAGGGGGAATGCGAACGCGGCGAGGAGCGACCTTCTAGAGCAGCGTTTCGTCGGGGTTCAGGCGGCGTCCCAGCTGTGACGCGCCGATACTCCGCGAAAGAGCGTGCTACCATCGCAAACGGGAGCCGGCATGCCTGCGGAACTGCTGGGGAAATCGCGCGACGAGCTGCGCGCCTACTGCCAAAATCTTGGGGAGCCAGCCTACCGCGGCGCGCAGATTTATCACGCGCTGTACGCGGGGCGGAGGTTTGACTTCGCGCAGATGACCGACCTGCCGGCGAAGTTGCGAGGGCGTTTGGCCGAGGAAGCGCGCATCACGATGCCGCGCGCTGTGCGGCGATATGTGTCGACGGATGGTTCGGTGCGTTATCTTCTTGCTCTCGCTGCGGAGGATGGGCGGCCTGCTTCCGTGGAAGCGGTGTTCATGCCATCGGAGGATCGCCAGACAATCTGCATCTCGACGCAGGCAGGCTGCGCGGTGGACTGCCACTTCTGCCTGACGGCGCAGCTCGGACTCATCCGCAACCTCACGGCGGGAGAAATCCTCGCTCAGGTTCTGCTGCCGCTCGAGGAGCACAAGGAGCGGCTGGCGCCGCGAACCAACGTCGTGCTCATGGGGCAGGGTGAGCCGCTGCTGAACTACGAGGCTGTGATGACCGCGGTGCGAATTCTGCTGGACACCGAGGGCGTGGGGCTTTCGGCCAAGCACACGACGCTCTCGACGAGCGGAATCGTTCCTGGAATCGAGCGATTGGGCGCGGAAACGGTCCGGCCCAAGCTGGCGATTTCGCTGAACGCTTCGACGGACGAACAGCGCGAGGCGCTCATGCCCATCAATCGCAAATACCCGCTCGCGATGCTGATGGAAGCGTGCCGGCGCTATCCGTTGCGGCCGTGGGAGCGGTTGACATTTGAATACGTGATGCTCGACGGGGTCAACGATTCGCCGGAAGACGCGCAGCGCGTGGTGCGCCTGCTCGCGCATCTGCGCGCGAAAGTGAACTTGATTCCGTGGAATCCCGGGGAGCTGCCCTACCGCGAGCCAGCGCCGGAGCGGGTCGAAGAATTTCGGCGCGTCCTGGTGGAGAAAGATGTTCCAGCCTTTGTGCGCACTTCGCGGGGGCGCGACGTGATGGCCGCGTGCGGGCAGTTGGCGCTGATAGAAACCGTCAGTGGTCAGCCCTCCGTCATCAATTGACAGTTAGAATCCGATAGCACTCCAGCAGACGAGATTGGCGAGAAACTCTTTCGAGCGTGAACTGCAAAGCGTCAGATTCCATCGCGAATGCCGATGACGGACAGGAGGCGTCCGGTCTGCGCGCCTTCACGGCGATAGCTGAAGAACAATTCCCTGCGGCAAGCGGTGCAGAGACCGCTCACCAAAATATTCTTCTCGGCGAGGCCGGCATCGAGAAGTTGCCGGCGATTCGCGGCCCGCAAATCGAGACGGACTTTTTTCGGCGGCGGATGGTGGCCCGGCGGCGACATGGAAAGCCACTGGAGCGGGTTGGGCTCGTCCCCGGTGCGCAGCTCGTCAAACCAATCGGCGGCACGGTCGAACTGCGCGGAGAATGCGTGGGCGAGTTCGGTGCCGACTTCGTAGCAGCAACCGCCGATGGCCGGGCCAAGCGCGGCCACGAGATCGGAAGGCCGCGCGCCGAAGCTCATCTGGAGCTGTCCGACAGTTTTCTCCGCGATGCGCTGCAAGGTGCCACGCCAGCCGGCGTGAACGGCAGCTACTGCGCGGCGCTTCGGGTCCACAAGAAGAATCGGCACACAGTCGGCGGTCTGCACAGCAAGAAGCAAGCCGGAGACGCGGGCGACCAAGGCGTCGCCGCAATGGTTTTTTTTAAGAGGCGCGGCGTCAAAAACGTGGACCACATCGGAATGAATCTGCCGAAGCGTGACGAGCGGCAACTTGGCGGCACTGATGGCGGCGAGGAAACGCTCGCGGTTTGATTGGACATGCTCGCGCGTGTCCCAATCGGTGAAGCCCAGGTTCAGGACACGCTCGCCCTCGAGCAGACTCACGCCGCCCGGGCGCGTGCTGAAGCCATGGAGGAGCCAAGGCAACGTTTTTAGAGCGCGAACCTGAAGAACGCGCAGGCCGCCGCGGCGCGATTCGACCCATGCACCTTTGCCCAGAGTGCGGGCGGCGCGTGAGGAACGTGCCGGACGGAGGGAGGTGTTCGGCATCAGACGCTATCACCAGTATAATCGCGGGCGAGCCATTCCCGCCGCACCCTGGATGGTTGGCGGCAGAAAACGGCTATTGGAGGCATGGTGATCGTCGGATTGGGCGTGGACATCGCCGAGGTGAGTCGCATACAGGCGTCGATCGAGCGCCGTGGCGAGCATTTTCTGCGCAGGGTGTTCACGCCGGCGGAGATTGAATACTGCGAGAGCAGCCGGAATCGTTACGAACGGTACGCTGCGCGATTTGCGGCCAAAGAAGCGGCGATGAAGGCGCTGGGGACTGGCTGGCGCCGCGGCGTGCGGTGGGTGGACATCGAAGTGGTGCGCGAGCCCAGCGGCAAGCCCGTTTTGGTGCTGCGCGGAGCAGCGCGCGCCATCGCGGATGAATTGGGAACAAAACACATCGCGCTGAGTTTGACGCACACCGGCGCTCAGGCGCTGGCGCAAGTGATCTTCGAGGCTTGAGCGGAGTTCCAGAAATACTCCTCCACAGAGTCATCGTTCCGAGAAGCGATGAGGCGGCAGCCTTCCACGCGGCGCACACGCACATCGAGGAATTCGTTCGCAGGAAACACGCCGGAGATGCGCACGCGCAGATTGTTGCTCGAAATCGCGTTCGTCGATCCGAGGGCGGAGTCTTCTTCACCCGGGCGAAGGGTGAGAACGCGGAGCCGGCGGCCGATTTGGGTTTTGGCGAAGGCCGCGGTCTTTCGTTCACCCAGCGCACGCAGCTCGCGGGCGCGGCGGCGAATGACGGCGGGCGCGACGGTCTCAGGGAGGCGAGCGGCACGAGTGCCCGGGCGCTCCGAGAACGAAAATACGTGCAGGTAGGTAAATGGCAGGCGGCGGATGAAGTCCACGGTCGCGGCGTGGTCGGCATCGGATTCGCCTGGAAAGCCAGCGATCACATCGGCGCCGATGGCTGAGTCGAGGAGGCGTTCGCGGATGCACTCGATGCGGCGCGCGTACTGCTCGGCGCGATACCAGCGGTGCATCGCGGCGAGGATGCGATCGGAACCGGATTGCAGCGGCACGTGGAAGTGATGAGCGACGCGGGTGGATGAAGCAAAGAGATCGATGAGTTCCTGGGTGATGTCCAAAGGCTCGATGGAGCTGAGGCGGAGGCGTTCGAGCGAGGTGGCATCAACAATTTGGCGCAGCAAGTCCAGGAGCTCAACGCGCGGGGTGAGGTCGCGGCCGTAGGTGCCAAGGTTGATGCCGCTCAGGACGATTTCCTTGTAGCCGGCGGAGACGAGGCCGCGGATATTTTCCAGAACATCTTGTAGGGACATGCTGCGGCTGCGTCCGCGGACAAAGGGAATCACGCAGAAGGAACAGCGGCTGTTGCAGCCATCTTGGATTTTCAGCGTGGGGCGCGTGTGTCCGGCTTCGCCGCCCAGGACAGGAGCACTGAGCATGTCCGCGCATTCAAGAATGTCACCGGTGAGGATGTTAGCCGGTCCATGGGGCAGCGAGGAGGATCCGGGCACGAGCTGGGCGATGGGAACGAATCCCGCTGCAGCTTCTGAACGCGCGGCGGCAGGAGCCATCTGGCCGATCAAGTCAGGGATTTGGGGTTTGTGCGAGTTTCCGACGACCCAGGCGACGCCAGGCAGCGCGGCGAGATCCTCGGGAGCGCGCTGGGCGTAACAGCCCGTGACAACGATGCGGGCAGCGGGATTGCGGGCGCCAATCTCGCGGATGGCCGCGCGGGCCTGCGCGTCGGCAGCGGCTGTGACCGTGCAGGTGTTCACGACAACCACGTCCGCCAAGCTCGCTTCGGGCGCCGCGTCATAACCACGATCGAGCAATTGGCGCTCGATGGCAGCGGCATCGGCCTGCGTGGCGCGGCAACCGAATTGTTCGATGTAGAAGGTGGCCATGGGTCGCGAGAGGGCTCTGCGTTCTCTCAAGCTAGGATACCTGGAGAGGGAGGAGGGGCAAAGCGGCAGAGCAGGAGTCGGTGACCCGCCTTCGCGGAGGCTACGGCGGGCATGCCCGTCATTCGTACCCCCGGGCGCGGGGCAGTAGGGGACACTAGTGGCTTGTGGAAAGGAAGGGGGACGCCTCGACTCACTCCGCCCCGCAGAAGCGACCGGGACGCAAACCGCGCGGCGCGAAAGATGGGGCATCCGGCATGGGTGTACACTGCCCTCATCCAGGACGCTAGACTGGAAATCCTTGTGGACACGGTTGCAGCATATGATCGATCCGGGACTCGAAGGGAAAGTTGTTCTGATTACCGGCGCAAACCATGGCATCGGTGCGGCTGCAGCGCGGGCTTTTGCGATCCAGGGGGCCCGGGTGTTCGTCACCTACTTCCGCGAACCGTCCCGGTATGACGAGGAGGCCCTGGACAAAGCGCGGGAGGCCGGTGTTGGGGGCGTTTTGTTCTACTGGGCGATGCATCGCCAACCGGCGGATCAGGTTATCCGTGACATCGTTGCCCAGGGCGGCGTGGCCGCAGGACGTGAAGCGGATCTCGGCGATCCGGCGAATATTCGCCTGGTGTTTGACGAGTGCGAGGCGGCGCTCGGTCCCGTCGATGTTCTTATCAACAACCACACGCACTCCGTGAAGGATACCTTCGACCCGGCCGCAGTCACGGCCGAAGGCTACGGCGTCGGCCTGATCTCGGGCGCAAGCATTGATGGCCACTTCGCCGTGAACGCGCGCGCCTACGCCCTCATGATGTCCGAGTATATCCAGCGCTACCTGAACCGCCAGGGACGATGGGGGAGGATCATCAACGTCAGCACCGACGCGGCGCACGCTCATCCAAGCTCGGTAAGCTACGCCGCGAGCAAGCATGCGATTGAGTCCTACAGCCGCTCCGCAGCGGTCGAAGTCGGCAAGTACGGCATCACCGTCAACATTGTGGCGCCGGGTCCGATCCAGAGCGGTTGGATGACGCCGGAGCAGGAGACGGCCGTTTCCGCCGGCACTCCGCTTCGCCGATGTGGCACGCCCCAGGACGTAGCCGATGTCATGGTCTTCCTGGCCTCCGATCAAGCCCACTGGCTTACGGGACAACTCCTCTATGTAGGCGGAGGCTGGAGGATGCACCAGTAGTGCGGTGAGTGTCGATTCGTCGCGCGTCGCGGGCGAGGAGCGGCCGGGCCCCGCCTCTGACGAATGCAATCGGGGTAGACGCAAAGCGCGCGGCGCGAAAGATGGGGCAGCCGACGCTTATTGTCCAGTGAGACTCATTGTGCGGTGGGGCTTTGTTGAGATACCGTGTCCGGAGCAAACCTGGTGGGAAATTCAGGGTGGGGCGCACATAACATGACTAGGGCAAATTGAAATGAGTGTCGGATCGAAATTGGCCATTCGTGTCTCGCTTGCGCTAGCTGTGTTCGGGGCCCTCCTGTTCATTCCCGCAGGATCATTGAGGTTTTGGCAGGGCTGGATCTTTCTCATGATTTGGTTTGTTCCCGGGCTCGCTGTAATGGCCTATTTCTATAAACACGATCGACAATTTGTTGAGCGAAGATCTGAGTTGAAGGAAACGGTGCGGGAACAGAAGCTCATCATGAGGTTCCTCTACGTAATTTACTTGATCGCCTTTCTGCTCCCCGGACTCGATCACCGCTTTGGCTGGTCTCACCCGGCCTTGTGGTTGACGGTCCTTTCGCAGGTCGTCGTTTTCGGCAGCTATATGCTGGTAATCTTGGTCATGAAGGCGAACCGCTTTGCTTCGCGCACCATTCAGGTCGAGCCCGGCCAGACGGTGATTTCCACCGGGCCGTACCGCATCCTTCGCCATCCCATGTATTTGGGTATCAGTGTGATGGTGGCGTTCACACCCTTTGCGCTCGGTTCGTACTTCGCCTTGCCTGCGTTTATCCTCGTTATCCCGTTCATCGTTCTTCGCCTCCTCAACGAGGAAAAAGTCCTCCGCCAGGAACTGCCCGGCTACGGCGAATACTGCCTCCGCACCCGCTTCCGGCTCGTCCCCTTCGTCTGGTAAAAACTCCCGCGAGAGGCAGCGAATCTCGCTGTGCTGGGTTCTAGGGCAGACCGCGAGCGATGGGGCGGCGGTCCTCGCTGCGCCCGGAATGATAGAGAAAGGCGAAGCGGGGCGGAGAAAGCTGTAGTATTGATTGCGGGATGCGAGACGAGTTTTTCCGAGGTCACAGATGAGTCACACGGGGATGGCGAGGCAATTGTGCTGGGCGCTGGCGATGCTGTGCATCGCGGCGGGCGCGGGGCGAGAGGCAAAAGCGCAGCAGCGGCGGGAGCGCGAGCCGGACAGCGTCTATGCCGAGCGGCGCGCCAAGCTCGCGGCAGAAGTTGACGGCCCGGTGGTGCTCTTCGGCTTCACCGGGCGCGAGGAATACGCGCAGACGTATGTTTTCGCGCAGGAAGATAACTTCTACTACCTGACCGGGCACAACGAAGAAGGCGCGGCGCTGGTGATCGTTCCGGGAACGAAGGACAAAGCCACCGGCGGATGGAACGGCCCGCGCGAAATCCTTTACCTCCCCGCGCACGACTCCCAAAAGGAGCGCTGGAACGGCCCGCGGCTATCACCGAGCGACCCCGGCATCGCCGAGAAAACCGGCTTCGCGACCGTGAAACTTTTCCAGGAATTGCGCGGCGATATCGAGGAGCTGGCGAAGAGTTTCTCCCGCTTCTACACCATCCTGCCTTACGAAAAAGAAAAGGAAAACGGCGGCTACCCGCACGAGGAGGAATGGACGAGCTGGCTCGAGGCAGCCGCTCCGAAAGCGAAGATCGGCGACGCGCGCGAGAAGATCGGCGAGATGCGCCAGGTCAAGTCGCCGGGCGAGCTGGCGTTTCTGACCAAGGCCATCGAGCTATCGCTCGACGCCCACTTCGAAGCCATGCGCATGATGCGGCCGGGATTGTACGAGTATCAGGTGGCGGCGCGGATGGTGGAAGTGCACGCCATGGGAGGATCGGAAGGCGAAGGCTACGCGCCGATCGTGGGCGCAGGGCTCAATTCCACGGTCCTGCATTACGACAAGCTGGCGAAGCGCATCGAGCCCGGCGACATCGTTTTGATGGACGTGGCCGCGCAATACGCCGGCTATTCCGCCGACATTACGCGCACGCTTCCCGCCGACGGCAAGTTCACGCCGCGCCAGCGCGAAATCTACGAGGTCGTGTTGGGCGCGCAGAACGCCGCACTCGCGGCTTGCAAGCCCGGCATGGTACTTACGGGCCGAAAACACGGGACGCTGTTTGACATCGCGTATAACTACATCAATTCCCACGGCAAAGACAGCCACGGCGAGCGGCTGGGGCCATACTTCATCCACGGGCTCGGCCACCATATCGGGCTCGACGTGCACGACGCGGGCGCGTCGTCACGCCCGCTCGCTGCCGGCATGGTAGTGACCCTCGAGCCGGGCGTTTACCTCCCGGAAGAAAACCTGGGAGTGCGCATCGAGGACGACGTGCTCGTCACCGACACCGGCTGCAAGCTGCTCTCGGCCCGGCTGCCGCGCACCGTGGAGGAGATCGAAAAGGTCATGGCGGAAGCGGCCCAAAAGCGCGGCGGGAACGATTAGCGGCCGGCGCGCTCGTGAAACTTGACGTTTCCCCCCGCTCCCCTCAAACTTCTTTTCCGCCATGCCCGAGGGAAAGGGACTGCTCATCGTCTACACCGGCCCCGGCAAGGGCAAGACCACCTGCGCCCTGGGCGCCGCCTTTCGCGCCGTGGGGCAGGGACTGTGCGTCCTCATGGTCCAATTCATCAAGGGTTCCTGGCACTATGGCGAGCTCGACGCCGCCAAGATGCTCGGCGACGACAAGTTCGAGATTCGCCCCATGGGCCGCGGCTTCGTCAAAGTCGGCGGAGCGGAGACCGATCCCGAAGACATCCGCCTCTGCGAAGAATGCTGGGAGGCCGGCAGGCAGGCTATCGCGGCCAGCCGCTACGATCTCGTCATTCTCGACGAGATCAACTACGTCATCCACTACGGCATGCTCGATGTGGAAAAGGTTGTTGCGGCGCTGCGCGCCCGCCCCGAGCGCGTCCACGTCATCTGCACGGGGCGCAACGCCCATGCCAGGCTCGTCGAGCTCGCCGACCTGGTCACCGAAATGCGCGAGGTGAAACATCCCTACGCCAAAGGTATACTGGCTCAACGGGGAATCGACTATTAGCGGTCCCCCGGCGGCAACGCCGCCCGAGGGGGCGATTTCCGACGGTCAACTGTGAACGGTTAGCTGTCGACTGATACTAATACTTATGGCCTGGTTCAAACGCGAGAGAAAGTCCATCGATCAAGCGACGCCGCCCGAAGAGCGCCGCGTGCGCACGGAAGGCCTCTGGCTCAAGTGTGAGGCGTGCCGCGCCACGATCTGGCGCAGGGATTTCGAGGCCAGTCTCCACGTCTGCCCCAAGTGCCAGCACCATTACAAAGTCGGGTCGGTCCGCCGGCTGGAGATGCTTCTGGACGGCCGCTGGACCGAGCGCGATGCCGGCCTGGTCTCCACCGACCCGCTGGATTTCGTGGACACCAAGCCCTACAAGGCCCGCATCAAGGAAGCCCGCAAGAAGCTCGGCATGAACGACGCCATCATCACCGCCGAGGGCAGCCTGAACGGCCGCCCGGTGGTTTGCTGCTCGATGGAGTTCGGCTTCATCGGCGGTTCGATGGGCGCCGTCGTGGGCGAGAAAATCACGCGCGCCATCGAACTTTGCATCGAAACTCACCAGCCGCTCATCATCGTGTCGTGTTCGGGCGGGGCGCGCATGATGGAAGGCGCCGTCAGCCTGATGCAGCTCGCCAAGGTTTCCGCGGCGCTGGCGCGGCTCGACGATGCCCGCATCCCCTATATTTCCGTGCTGACCGATCCGACGACGGGCGGCGTCACCGCCAGCTACGCCATGCTCGGCGACCTCAATATCGCCGAACCCGGCGCACTCATCGGCTTCGCCGGCCAGCGCGTGATCGAGCAGACCATCCGGCAGAAGCTGCCCCCCGGCTTCCAGCGCGCCGAATTCCTCCTCGAACACGGCTTCCTCGACGCCATCGTCCATCGCAAAGACCTGAAGAATTTCATCGCCAACGCGCTTGAATTCATGGTCGGTTGAGATGGACTACGCCGCTGCGGTTCGCCAGCTTCTTTCTCTCGGCCGCGAACTCGCCTCGCCCACGCAGGCCTCCGCGGGCAAATTCGATCTGGAAAATATCCACGCACTTGCGGGGCGCCTCGGCCGCCCCGAGCGCGCCTATCCGATCGCGCACGTCGCCGGAACGAACGGAAAGGGCTCGACGGCCGCCATGCTCGAGCGCATCTTGCGCGAAGCGGGATTTCGCACCGGCCTGTGCACCTCGCCGCACCTTGAGCGCATCAATGAACGCATTCGCGTGTCGGGCGAAGAGATCGGCGACGCCGCTTTCGCCGAGCGCTTCACGCGCCTCAGCGACCTCATCGAAGAGCTGCTGGCTTCCGGACGCCTGCGCGGTCACCCGACCTTCTTCGAGTGCATGACCGCGCTGGCCTTCGAGCATTTCGCCCGCGAGCGCGTGGAATTCGCCGCTGTCGAAACCGGCCTCGGCGGCCGGCTGGATGCCACCAACATCGTCCAGCCGGTCGTGACGGTTTTCACTCCGATCAGCTTCGACCACGAGAGTTATCTCGGCCACTCGCTCGAAAATATTTCCAACGAAAAGGCCGGCATCATCAAGCCCGGCGTACCGGTCATCACCGCCGCGCAGCGCCCGGAAGCGCATGTCGTGCTCTCGCGACGTGCCGCCGAACTTGGCTGCTGTTTCATCGAGGCCGAGACCGCTTACCGCGTTGAGAGCGAGGCATGGGAAGACGGCTGCGCCCGCGCGAGCGTGCGCGAAGCCGATTCGGGCTGGAGCGTGCAGGCGCAACTTGGACTTCCGGGGCGATTCCAGCTTCGCAATGCGCTCAACGTGATCGCCGCGGCGCGCGTGCTTGCGGCCCGCGGTTACGCTGTTTCCGACGACGCCATCGCCCGCGGCCTCGCCGCCGCCGAATGGCCTGGCCGCCTCGAGCGCGTCCACGACCGCCCGGCCGTCTATCTGGACGGGGCGCACAATCCCGCCGCAGCGCGCGAACTCGCCGCGTTCTGGGGGGAGCATTTCGCCGGGCGCCGCATCATCCTGGTCTTCGGCTCGCTGCGCGACAAGGCCGTCGATGAGGTTTCGGGCCTCCTTTTTCCGCGCGCCGCGAACGTGATTCTCACGCAGCCGCCTTCGCCTCGCGCCATCTCCGCCGAACGGCTCGGCCAGATCGCCGGGCATCACGCCGAGTGCTACGAGATTGTTTGCGACCCCGAGGCTGCCCTGGAGTGCGCCTTTGAGCGAGCCGCTCCCGGTGATGCGATTTTCATTACCGGTTCGCTCTATCTGGTCGGCGCGCTGCGGGGAGTGCTATTGTCCCGCGAGCGCGTGCCTTCGGCCTGACGGTTCCGCCGCGGCGTGCAGCGCCCGCGCAGGAAAGGAAAAAACGCAAAATGGCTCCCTCCACAAAGGCCAAGCCCCTCGTCGGGATCCTCATAGGCTCAAAGTCCGACTGGGAAAGCATGGAGCAGGCCGCCAAGACACTCGAAGAGCTGGGAATCCCTCACGAAGTGCGCGTCATCTCCGCGCATCGCGCGCCCGACGCGCTCGCGGAGTATGCCGCCGCCGCCGAGGGCCGCGGCCTCGAAGTGCTCATCGCCGGCGCGGGCGGCGCCGCTCATCTCCCCGGTGTGACGGCCGCAAAGACGATCCTTCCCGTCCTCGGCGTTCCGATGGAATCGAACCTGAAGGGACTCGATTCGCTGCTCTCAATCGTGCAGATGCCCGGCGGAATTCCCGTCGGAACGTTGGGGGTCGGCAAGGCGGGCGCGAAGAACGCGGCGTTACTTGCGGCAGCTATTCTCGGCGCGAAACATGCCGATATCCGCGAGGCGCTGCGCAAATTCCGTGCCGCGCAAACGAAAGCCGTGCTCGACCATCCCGACCCGCGAAAGTGAGATCGATCTTTCGGGCGCGGTTGCGGCACCCTCCCACCGGTGCCATAATTCCACTTCGCACGCTTCGCAATGCGCAGGCCGGCCGCCAGCCAGCGGCTGCGCGGCGCAGGTTCTCGGGGGGATTCCATGAGTATCCGCGACCAATGGATTGAAAAGCGACTAGCCATTGCTGACACAAATGGGAGTCGCAACGTCACGCAGATGCACCTCGCGCGGCAGGGCGCCGTCACCGAAGAGATGGAATACGTGGCGCGGCGCGAAAAGCTCGAGCCCGAGCTGGTGCGCAGCGAAGTGGCGCGCGGCCGCGCCATCATTCCAGCGAATATCCATCACCGCAACCTCGAGCCGATGGGCATCGGGATCGCGTTCCGGTGCAAGATCAACGCGAACATCGGGAATTCCGCGACCGCATCGAACATTGATGAGGAACTGAAGAAGCTGCACCATGCGGTGCATTACGGCGCAGACACGGCCATGGACCTTTCGACCGGCGGCGACATCCCGCAAATCCGCAAGGCGATCATTGCGGCTTCGCCGGTGCCGGTGGGGACGGTGCCGATCTACGAGGCCATCTCGCGCGTGCGGCGCACCGAAGACCTGACGGCGGAATTGATGCTCGAGGTGATCGAGGAGCAGGCCGAGCAGGGCGTGGATTACATGACCATTCACGCGGGGGTGCTGCGGGAATTCGTGCCCATGGCGCGCACGCGCATCACCGGGATCGTCAGCCGCGGCGGCGCGTTGATGGCGCAGTGGATGGAGCACCACAAGAAGCAGAATTTCCTCTACGAGCGTTTCGAGGACCTCTGCAAGATTTTCAAGAAGCACGACGTGTGCTTTTCACTCGGCGACGGGCTGCGTCCGGGCTGCATCGCGGACGCGAGCGACGAGGCGCAGTTCGCGGAATTAAGAGTGCTCGGCGAACTGACCAAGAAAGCCTGGGAGCACGACGTGCAGGTGATGATCGAGGGGCCGGGGCACATCCCCATGGACCAGATCGAACTGCAGGTGAAGAAAGAAATGGAGATGTGCTCGGAGGCGCCGTTCTACACGCTGGGGCCGCTGGTGATCGACATCGCGCCCGGCTACGACCACATCACCAGCGCGATCGGGGCGGCGATGATCGGCTGGTACGGGGCATCGATGCTCTGCTACGTCACGCCCAAGGAGCACCTCGGCCTGCCGAATCCCGAGGACGTGAAGCAGGGCGTGATCGCCTACAAGATCGCAGCGCATGCGGCCGACGTGGCGCGGCACCGTCCGGGCGCGCGCGATCGCGACGACGCGCTCAGCTACGCGCGTTTCCTCTTCGATTGGAACAAACAGTTTGACCTGTCGCTCGATCCGGAGGGCGCGCGGTCCATGCACGATGAGTCGCTGCCGGATGATTTTTACAAGGACGCGAAGTTCTGTTCGATGTGCGGGCCGAAGTTTTGCTCGATGAATCTGACACAAGTGGCCGAGTCCGAGGGCGGACACGATCAAGCAGACCGCAAGCAGAAGTTCGTCGAGCTGCTGACGAAGATCGAGCATTGACCTGGATGCCAGACCGGAAACCCCACGACAACCTGCGCGAGGAATTCAATCGCTGGGCGGAGGTCGGCCGCGGCGAGGAGATGGAGAGCCACCATCTGCCCATCGTGCTGCCGGTGATCGAGAAAATGTATCTCGCGCCGACCGACAACGTCTTGGACGTGGGCTGCGGTACGGGATGGTTGGCTAGGCGATTGGCAGCGCTGGTGCCGGAAGGCCGAGTGGTGGGGATGGACGTTTCGGACGAGATGGTGCGCCGGGCGCGCGGCGCTGCAGCGGACCTCGAGAACCTGCTATTCATCGCTGGTGGCGTGGAAGAGATTCCCTGGGAGGCGAATTTCTTCACCCGCGCGATTTCGGTGGAGTCAGCATACTACTGGCCTGACCCGGCAGCGGGTCTGCGGGAGATCTTTCGGGTGCTGCGTGAGGGCGGCTCGGCGTGGGTGGCGATTAACTATTACCGCGACAACGCGCACTGCCATCAGTGGGGCGAACTGCTGGGCGTGCCCGCGCATCTGCTCGCAGCGGAAGACTGGGCCGCGCTCTTTCGAGAGGCAGGGTTCGCGAATGTCGAGCACGAACGGATACTCGACAATTCGCCGACGCCGGAGACGTACAGGGGCAAATGGTTCCGGGACGCAGCGCAAATGCGCGCGTTCAAGCGGGAGGGCGCGTTGCTCGTGCATGGCAGGAAGCCGGAACCGGGGTGAGGAGGAGTTTACCAACCCGCTCTGTGGCGCCAACACTCTGACAAAACAGCCACCCCCCGAAGCGTCCCTTCTATTAGCGAGAGTCTGAAGAGTGAAGCCGAGGGCAACCCGTTAACGTTCCGCGCACCATGATTCGCGAAACGCGGTCCCGGCTACGGTGTTTGCTAACATGGGAGAGAGGCAACTCCTGAGTGTGTGACGCGTGCTTTCCCCCTCGCACGCGCGAGTGTCGAGAAGCGTATGGATAACTCCGGACAGGGGTTCACGGTTTTGGTCGTCGACGATTCACCCGTCTATCGGAGACTCGTCCAGGATACGCTTGCTTTGCAGCAGTACTCGATCCTGCTGGCGAAGAACGGGCACGAAGCCCTGGAGCTTTTCGCACAGCATCTGCCCTCGCTGGTGATTACCGACGGAATCATGCCGGATCTTTCCGGGATCGAGCTCTGTCAGAAAATCCGGGAAGTGGGTCAGAACGCCTATACCTACATCATCCTGCTGACCGGCATGTCGGAGAAGGATAACGTGGTGGAGGGCCTTGCTGGCGGCGCCGATGACTACTTGACTAAGCCATTCCATCCAGGGGAGTTGCTGGCGCGCGTCGGGGTGGGACGCAGAATCATCGACCTCCAGCGGCAGATTGAAGCAAAAAACCGTCTTCTGGAGGAGGCGGCACTTACCGATCCGCTCACCGGCTTGTGGAACCGCCGCGCCATTGAATCCTCCGCCGCGCGAGAGCTGCACGGAGCAGCGAGACATGGGTATCCCCTGTGGGTCGTGGCCGTTGATCTCGACAATTTCAAGCGTGTGAACGACACCTACGGGCACGACGCTGGCGATGTGGTGCTCAAGCGTTTCGGGCAGGTTCTGAAAACCAATACGCGAGCCTCGAATATATGCGGGCGAATGGGCGGCGAGGAGTTCCTTCTGATCTTGACGCACGTCGGTCCGGACAACATCCATGCCGCAGTCGACCGGATACGCAGGGCATTTGAATCACAGACGTTCAACTTTGAAGGGAAGAACGTGGTGGTCACAGCGAGTTTTGGCGTCGCCGGCTTCCAAGGAACCGAGCCGCCGGAATTCACCAGGCTGATGATCGAAGCCGACAAGGCTCTCTACGCGGCCAAGCGCGGAGGGCGCAATCAAGTGAGGGTGGCGGAGCCGGAGACAGTTCGCTGAGGGGGAATGCGGGGGCGCTGGGCGGTTTCGCCGGGCCTCGTTGGGCCTTTGACGCACTCCGGTTGCGGACGCTATACTCCTGCCGTAAAAGAATTTCCGCAGGGAAAGACCGCCACATGGGCGTACTCGATCAACGCTTCGAGAGGAACTTCTTGATCAGCTCGGTGGACTACGTCTTCAACTGGGCGCGGAAGAGCGCGATCTGGCCGATGACGTTTGGTCTGGCGTGCTGCGCGATCGAAATGATTGCGTCCTCGACCTCGCGGTTCGATATCGCGCGATTCGGGGCTGAAGTGTTCCGGCCGTCGCCGCGGCAGGCGGATCTGATGATCGTGTCGGGTACGGTCACTCTCAAGATGGCGCCCGTGCTGAAGCGCGTGTGGGATCAGATGCCCGACCCGAAGTGGTGTATTTCGATGGGGGCGTGCTCGAGCGTGGGCGGGCCCTTCAACGCGTATTCGGTGCTGCAGGGCGTGGACAAGATCGTGCCGGTGGACGTGTACGTCATCGGCTGCCCGCCGCGGCCCGAAGCGCTCTTCTACGCGCTGCTGAAGCTGCAGGACAAGATTGATGATATGTCGCTGGCCAAGCGGCCGACCGAAGTGCGGCTGCGTCCGGAGATGGTCGAAGAGTTCAAGCGCGGCGTGATGGTAGCGCAAACTCCTGCGCCACGTTGAGTGGGAAGGCTTGCTCCGGCGAGCCCGCGCGGAGGATTTACCCAGGAGTCAAGATGGCCTTCGTTCGCGCAGCCAAAGTCGCCGAGATCCCAGCGGGAACGATCCGCGAATTCCAGGTGGAGGGGAAAGCGGTCGCGCTGGCGAACGTCGAAGGCAAGTTCTACGCCATCAATAACACCTGCCTGCATCGCGCGGGGCCATTGGGGCAGGGGCCGCTCGACGGGAAGAGGGTGACATGCCCGTGGCACGGGTGGCAGTACGATGTGACAACTGGGAAGGTCTTACAAAACCCATCAGTTGGGGTGGAAACGTACCAGATTGAGGTGCGGGGCGAGGACCTGTTTGTGGATTGTGGGTAGGCCTTAGCAGCCCTCTAGAAGGACCCCAGGTTTCCGGCTCTCGGCCGCAGGCGCGTTCCCAGTAACCACTGCAATATCAATTACATACTAAAAGAGAGACGAATCTGCTGGTTTGCCTACCCATGGGCAGACCTGGAAAGGTCATATTTTGTTTCACTTTGCGAGCCGAGACGTGTATATTGCAGCCGACTTTTGGCTTCGATGGCCGCCCATCCAGCTCCTCAAAGACACTACTGGGTATTCAGCGCTGACCCACATCACTATCATTGGGACACTCTTTTTGTGAAGGGCAAGGAAATGTGGGACGGCGCGAACGCCAGACCCGACGCGCTTCGCCAGTTGAAACAGGTGAGGCGGGGCGATCGGGTGCTGTGTTACCACTCCGCGCCCGAACGGTCGCTCTACGCGCTGGTGGAAGTCACGCGCGACCCTTACCCCGATCCACACGACGAGGAGGGAAAGAATTTGGTGGCGGACCTGAGGTCGCTCGAGCGTCTGCCGCGGCAAGTGACACTGGAAGACCTGCGCGCCAATCCAGCGCTCAAGAAAGTGAAATTGCTGAAGAAGGTCCGGCAAATCGTGACGCCGCTGACGGAAGCGGAATATCAGGAAATTCTGCGGATGGCTGGAATCGTGGCGGCGCCGGGGATGCCGTTGCCTTGAGCCTTTCCGCCGGCTCGCAGGCGGGAAACAGCGCGGATGGATGCGCCCTCCGGTGGAATTCGCCGACCTTTCGAAATCGCGCATGCCAATGATCCTCATCCCCAGGTAATCCGAGTGGACTGCATCCGGCCCGGGGAGGCAAATCGTGAGAACCTTTTTGACCGTCACTGCGTCTGATGAAATGAGCCCCTTGGTGGAGGTGCGCGCATGAAGAGGTACCTGGTGCGGAGCTTGGTGCTGGTCCTGCTCGCGCTGTCTGTGGGCGCGCTCGTGCGTGCGCAGGAGTTTCCCGTCGAGACGCGCACGCTCAAGAACGGAATGAAAGTGCTGGTGCAGCCGGACCACTCCATTCCCAATGTGTCGCTTTACATCTTCTACCGCATCGGCTCGCGCAACGAACGGCCGGGAACCACCGGGATCTCGCACTTCTTCGAGCACATGATGTTCAATGGCGCGAAGAAGTACGGGCCGGGGGAGCTCGACCGGGTGATGGAAGCGAACGGCGGATCGAACAACGCCTACACGGCGCGGGACGTGACCGTGTATCAGGACTGGTTTCCGCGGTCGGCGCTGGAGCTGATTTTCGACATCGAGGCGGACCGCATCCAGTACCTCAGCTTTGCGCCAGACAAGATCGCCTCAGAGCGCGGCGTCGTGGCGTCAGAGCGGCGGACGTCCATCGACGCGAACAATTTCGGTACGCTGGACGAGCAGTTGTGGGCCACGGCGTTCATCGCGCACCCCTACCAGTGGCCGGTGATCGGGTGGATGTCCGACATCGAACAGTGGACGATTGATGATTTGAAAAGGCAGTTTGCGATGGGCTATTCGCCAAGCAACGCGACCATGGTGGTGGTGGGGGACGTGACATCGGAAGAAATCTTTGCTCTGGCGCAGAAGTATCTCGAGCCGATTCCGTCGCACGCGCCGCCGCCTCCGGTGACGACGGCCGAGCCGGAGCAAACGGGTGAGAGGCGCCTGGTGGTCCACAAGTTCGCGCAACTGCCGATCCTGATGATCGGGTACCACGTGCCGCAGACGAACAGCAAAGACTACTACGCGCTCGAAATCCTGCGGACGATCATATCGTCGGGGGAAAGTTCGCGGCTCTACCAGAGGTTGGTGGACAAGGACCAGACGGCGCTGGACGTGGAAGTGGATGTGTCGCCGGCGCTGGACCCGACGCTGTTGGTCGTGACAGCGCAGCCCAAGCAGGACGTCGACCCGCAGAAGGTCGAGAAGGCCGTTTACGAGGAGATGGAAAGGATCAAGACGGCGGGCGTAACCGACCGGGAGCTCGAGAAGGCCAAGAACATCGAGCTCGCGCGCTTCTACCACGAGATGCAGACAATTAATGCGCGAGCGAACACGATCGGGACCTACGAGGTATTCTTCGGCGACTACCACAAGCTGTTTGAAGCGGCGAAAAACTACGCTGCGGTGACCAAGGAAGACGTGCAGCGCGCCGCACGGACCTATTTCGGCGAGAAGAACCGCACGGCGGCGACGCTGGTGCCGGAGAGCGAGGAGAAGGACAAGCGATGAGGCGCGATAGAGAAATGCAGCAAGCAGACGGCGAGAACAGCGTGTGGCACGGCAGCCGGCCGAGTTTATGGGCAAGAACAGCGGCGTGCGCGGCGATTGCGTTCGGCTTGTGGGCGCAGTCGGCGAGCGCCGCGGCGCTGCATCTGCCGTCGCATGAGAAGAAAACGCTCAAGAACGGGCTGACCGTTCTGCTGCTCGAGAAGCACAACGTGCCGATGGTGAGCTTTTACCTTGTGGTGAAGGCGGGATCAGCCGAAGATCCGGCGAATGAGGCCGGGCTGGCGTCGGTGACGGCCGGGCTCTTGCGCAAGGGAACCAAGTTGCGCACGGCGCAGCAGTTTGCCGCGGACCTCGATTACATCGGCGGTGAATTCGACGCGGACGCCGGCCAGGACTTCTCGATGGCGACGGCGGAGTTCTTGAGCAAGGACTTGAATCGAGGCATAGAACTTTTTTCCGATGCATTGCTGCATCCGGTTTTTCCGCAAGAGGAAGTGGACAAACTGCTGCGGCAGGCGCTCGATGGCGTGAAGGCTGAGAAAGACGAAGCGCAGAGCGTGCTGGGCGCATACTACGACGCCTACCTGTTCGGCAATCACCCCTACGGACGGCCGGTCGACGGCGACGAGAACTCGCTCGCAAGGATCAAGCGCGAGGCGATCGTAAAGTTCTACGAGACGCACTACGCGCCGGGGAATGCGATTTTGGCCGTGGCAGGGGACTTTTCCGCGCCGGACATGGAGAAGCGCCTGGAGGAGGCGCTGGGTCCATGGGCGGGCAGGCCGACACCGGCGCCGGCGATTCCGGCAGCGAGCCAGGTGAAGGGCAAACGGATGCTGCTGGTGGACAAGCCGGATGCCACGCAAACGTTTTTCGCCATCGGGAACGTGGGCGTAACTCGGAACGATCCGGACCGGGCGGCCATCCGCGTGGTCAATACGATCTTCGGCGGACGGTTCACCTCGATGCTGAACGAAGAGTTGCGGGTGAAATCCGGCCTGACGTACGGAGCGTGGTCGGGATTCAGTTCGCTCAAGGAGCCGGGGTCGTTTGGGATGTACAGCTTTACGCGGAATGAGACGACGGTGAAGGCCATCGACATGGCCTTGCAAGTCCTCGACGAACTCCACAAGAAGGGAGTCAATGAAGAACAATTGACTTCGGCGAAGAGCTATCTCAAGGGACAGTTTCCCCCTACGATGGAAACCTCGGGACAACTCGCGCGACTGATCGCGGCAAATGAATTCTATGGACTGGACGACAGCGAGGTGAATGACTTCGAGGGCCGGGTCGACGCGGTGACGCCCGAGGTGGCGCGACGCGTGATTGAAAAGCGTTTTCCATTGGACAACCTGGTCTTCGCGCTGATCGGGAAGGCCGCTGATATCCGCACCAGTGTGCAGAAGTACGCGACACAGCTCGACACCACGGACATTGCTGCGCCGGGATTCTGGCCACCGGTTCCAAAGGCCCCCAAGGATTAGCAACTTCATCTTCGGCGAGTGGCCGCGCACGAGTACCTTCAGGCCGGCCTCAAGCCCCTCGATCCGTTCAACCCCGCAGAAGCGGGTCTCCAGGCTCTACTTGTGGCGGTAAACGCGGACGTAGTCGATTTCCATGCGGGCCGGGAGAGAAGGATCGTCCACGGGGCCTCCCCAGCCGCCCAGAGCCACATTGAGCACCAAATACTCCGGGTCATCAAACGGCCAAGCCTGCCAGCCGGTCCCTTCATTGAGTACGGTCAAGTACTTGTTGTTGTCCACAAAGAAGTCGATGTGGTCGGGGAACCATTCCAGGGCGTATTCATGAAATGCGGTTTGAGCGTCGGGGTAATAGGCAATGCCGGTCTTCTGGTTTCCGTTCTTGAAGAAGTAGGCCTGGGAGTGGGCGGAGCCGTGAATCCAGCCGGGATTGTTTGCGATGTGTTCGACGATGTCGAGTTCACCATTCGCGGGCCAGGGCTTGCCATTGGAGCCGAGCAGCCAGATCGCGGGCCACGTTCCCACGGCAAGTGGCATTTTCGCCCGGATTTCAAAACGGCCGTACTTGAAGTCCTGCTTGCCGCGCGTCACCAGCCGCGCCGAGGTGTAGCGAAGGCCTTGGTATTCTTCGCGCCGGGCTTCCAGGATGAGCCTGCCGTTTTCCACGCGAGCATTTTCCAACCGGTCGGTGTAGAACTCGAGTTCGTCATTTCCCCAGCCGCCCCCGCCAAGGTCGTAGTTCCATTTTTCAGGATCGGGTTTGCCGCTATAGTTGAACTCATCGCTCCACACCAGGACCCAATCCTTGGCATCGGGTTTGGGACCTAGCTGCGGGAGCGTCCCTCTGTAGAATTTCATCCAGTTGAAGTAGAAGGGCGTGCCGCCCACCTGCTTGACCGTGAATACATGCTTTCCGGCGGTCAGGTTGACGACTGGCCGAGTCAGGGTCACCCAGTTCTGCGGGCCGGCGGTGAAAGGAACGCTCATGGTGCCGGTCACATCCAGCCCGTCGCAACTGATGTTGAATAGGGGGTCAGCGCCAAGCGTGTGGGCCACCCGGACTTCGATGGTATACATGCCGGTGGCCTGGACTTCAGCCGTGTATTTGAGCCAATCTCCCGAGGCCAGAGTCACGGAGTAACCGCCTTCCGAAGCCGGACCAATGTCCATGGCGTCGGACCGGTAGGCGTTTGGCGCGCTCCTGGTGCTCGCGCGATGAAAGCCGACGCCTTCCCCGCCGGCATCGTAGTCTTCCGCTTCGATGACCCCGGGAACGATTGCGACGGAGCGGGGTCTTGAGCCGGCACGATCCAACTGGGACGCCGTGACACTCGGATTGTGAATGACGGCAACTGCGAAGAGCACGAGCAGTCTCGCGCCTGTTGTAGCCAACGTCTGTATTTTCATGGGGGAACTCCAATCAGCCGGCATGATACACGAGAGTGCCCCACTTCGGACGGTGTGATAACGTTTGCAGGGACGCGGCGATGCCAGAGCTTCCCGAAGTCGAGACAGTTGCGCGCGGGCTGCGCACGTCGCTGCCGGGGCGGCGGATCATGGAGGTGCGCTTCGGCAAGACGGACTTTATGGATGATCCGGCGGCTATCGAGCGCGAGTTGCCGGGTCGAACGATCGAGACCGTCGAGCGGCGCGGGAAGTATCTGATTGTGTGGCTTGTACCAGCAAACGGCAGCGACGTACGGGCGGGGCTGATGGTGCATTTGGGAATGACGGGGCGGCTCCTCACGCAGGCGGCGGCACAACCGCTGGAAAAACATACGCATGCCATTTTTCACCTGGATGACGGGCGAGAGCTACGCTACGTGGATATCCGCCGGTTCGGACAGATGGCGGTCGTAAGCGAGGCAGCGCTGGCAGCAAGGCTCAGCCGGCTCGGTGCAGAGCCGCTCGAAGTGAGCGAGGAAGACTTCGTGGCGCGGATGCACTCGCGCCGGGCACGAGTCAAGGCGTTGCTGCTCGACCAGCGGGTGCTGCGCGGGATCGGCAACATCTATGCCGACGAAAGCTTGTGGCGCGCGCGGATCCACCCGGCGCGGCTGGGGAGCAGACTCACGCGCGAAGACATCGCGCGGCTATACCGAGCCATCCGCTGGGTTCTTCAACGAGCGATCGAGTTGCGCGGGTCGTCTATTTCGGATTATCTGGATGCCGAAGGGCGGCGGGGGGAGTTCCAGCGACTTCATCGCGCATACGACCGCAAAGGCAAGAGCTGCTTTCGTTGCGGGGCAAAGATTCGGCGGACGATCGTCGCGGGACGGAGCAGCTACTACTGCCCGCGGTGCCAGAGGGCGCCGAGGAAAACCGCGCGGCGACGGGCGCCGGCGAGACGACGCAGGGGCTGAGGAGCGATGCGAGTTGTCGTACAGCGAGTGAGCAAAGCGCAGGTGACGGTCGAGGGCCGTGTGACCGGGGAGATCGGCGCGGGACTCGTCGTTTTGCTCGGCGTGGGCCGGGAGGATACCGCGGCGACAGCGGGCGCCATGGCCGAAAAAATCGCCAACCTCCGCATCTTCGAAGATGCGGGAGGAAAGATGAACCGGTCGCTCGTCGAGACAGGGGGAAGCGCGCTGGTCGTATCGCAATTCACGCTGTACGGCGATGCGCGCGGGCAACGGCGGCCGAGCTTTCTCGGCGCGGCGCCGCCGGAGCAGGCCAAGGCGCTCTATGAAGAGTTTGCGGGGGCGCTACGAGCACTGGGCGTGCGCGTCGAGATGGGCGTGTTTCAAACGATGATGTCGGTCGAACTGGTCAATGAGGGGCCGGTAACAATCCTTCTCGACTCCGAGAAAACCTTCTAAAATTGCGAGTTTTGAGAATGAGCGTGCCCAGACACACGGTGAGAAGCATCCTGCGCGAATTGCGCGCGATGGCCGATCCTAGAGTGCGCGCGCAAATGGCTCACTTCGGCGTACACGTCGAAAATGCATTTGGGATTTCGGCGCCGAAGCTCCATCGATTGGCGGGAAGTATCGGCAAAGACCACGCACTGGCCCAGCAGTTACAGGCCACGAGCAACCATGAGGCAAGGATTCTTGCGGCGCTGATTGATGATCCCGCGAAGGTCACAGAAGCTCAGATGGAGCGCTGGGCGCGCGACTTCGATGCCTGGGACGTGGTGGACGGAACCTGCTGCTACCTGTTTGCCTTCGCGGCACCTGCGTGGAAGAAGGCCATCGAATGGAGCCGCCGCAGGGAGGAATTCGTTAAACGCGCAGGATTCGTACTGATGGCCTATTTTGCCTACAAGGACAAGGCGGCGCCCGATTCAAGATTCCACCGCCTTCTTGCCATCGTTCGGCGCGAGGCAAACGACGAGCGGCATTTCGTCAAGAAGGGCGTGAACTGGGCGCTGCGCAATATCGGCAAGCGAAATCGGGCCCTGAATCGCGCCGCCATCCGGACGGGTCTCGAGATTCGAGCGCTCGATTCGCCCGCGGCGCGCTGGATCGCGTCGGACGCTCTGCGCGAATTGCGCAGCCGCGCGGTGCAAGAGCGCCTGCGGAGGAAGACCCGATGAGCGATCTAACGATACTTCGCCACGTCGTGTTCTGGAGCGTCTGCGGGATGTGGATTGCGTTCGGCGCGGTGTACCTCCTGCGGAAGCGGCCGCCGCACGCGGCCGCAATCAAGACTAGACCAGGATTGATTCCCGGCCTCGCTCTACAGGGCGCGGGATTGACGTTCATATGGGTATTCAACCGCCCGCCATGGACGCCGCTCGTAAAGATGCCGACCGTGCTCGAGATTGCAGTAAACCTGCTGGCCCTCGCGTTGATGGCGGCGGGCGTGGTGCTTCTGCACTGGGCGATACGCGCGCTTGGAAGGCAGTGGAGTTACCGGGCGCAACTCGTGGAAGGGCACCGGCTCGTCACCGAAGGACCCTATCGGATCGTGCGGAACCCGATCTACAGCGGGTTGCTGGGAATGCTGGTGGCCAACGGCATCGCGTGGAGCCGCTGGGAGGCCTTGCTGGGGGCGGTGGCGCTGTATCTCCTGGGAACGTGGATCCGCGTGCGCAGCGAGGAGGCGCTCCTGCGAGGCGCGTTCGGGGCGGAGTTTGAGGAGTACGCGCGGCGGGTGCCGGCCGTGATTCCAGGCCTCTGGTGACACTCCCGCAGTGCCATTGTCTTACTGTATCGCAATCTGGCGGCGCTTCAACGGAGTCCCAGACTGGCGCGGAGCCGGCGAGCGGGCCACGTTGAGATGGTTCTCGCGGGACGATATACTCAATGTTTGGGAATGCGGCCCGGCATTTCCGGAAAAGGGGGAACCTGCATGGATCGCCGTAATTTCCTCATAGGCACGGGACTGGCCGGCGCCGGCATCCTTGGCGGGGATTTGCTGGCGATCCGCGCGGGGGAACTTTTCAAATCAGATGCATCTAGTGAGGAGACAGCTTTGGCACACCAACAACCTGTTCTGCAAAAGGAGGGACCTGTGGCGCACGTGCTTCCACCACTGCCGTATGCATTCGACGCACTCGAGCCGTACATCGACGCCAAGACCATGGAGATTCACCACGACAAACATCACGGCGCCTACGTGACCAACTTGAACAAGGCGCTCGAAGGCCAGGCAAACCTGCAAAGCAAATCCCTGGACGACCTTCTTCGCTCGCTGGACCAAGTCCCGGAGAACATTCGCACAGCAGTGCGGAACAACGGCGGCGGCCATTGGAACCATTCGATGTTCTGGAAGATCATGAAGAAGGGCGGTGGCGGCGAGCCGAAAGGCGATCTGGCTGCGGCGATCAACTCCGCATTCGGTTCCTTCGCCGAATTCAAGACGAAATTCTCACAGGCGGGTGTGACTCGCTTCGGCTCCGGCTGGGCGTGGCTGCTTTTCAAGGATGGCAAGCTGGCGATTGAGTCCGCGCCAAACCAGGACAATCCAATCATGAGCGGCGGCAAAGCGGTGATGGGATTGGATGTGTGGGAGCACGCCTACTACCTGAAATATCAAAACCGCAGGCCGGACTACATCGAGGCTTGGTGGAACGTCGTGAACTGGGACGCCGTGACGGAATACTACGCGGCGGGCAAGAGATAGCACCCAACAACACCAAGGAAATGTCAAACGGCCCGCAGGCTCGAGGGAGCCTGCGGGCCGTTTGTTTTCCACGCCTTCTTCCTAGGAGAAATGCAGCCTTCAGGCACTCACCTGGCGATGAGGCAAAGGCAAGACGTCAACCGCCCGCACGCGCGGGCGAAAGGTGCTCGGTGGAGGGACGTACGGACGCGCCTCACGATTTGCGCTGGGGAACGGCATCAGTTCGGCCTGGCTGGGCATTCTGGAGGGAAGGAAAGAACGCGTAGCCTCGCGAACCAGTTCCATGCGTCCGCGCACTCGGAACTTCGCGAGCAGCGAGGAAACGTGGAACTTCACGGTTCTCTCGGAAAGATGGAGCGCGGCGGCGATTTCCTTGTTCGCCAAGCTGCGCATCAGCCCGCCGAGCACTTCCTCCTCCCGGCGGCTGAGCTGCACGGGCGCAGGCACGGAGCGTCCCGCCTGGAGCAGTTTCTGAGCCTTCTCGGACACGCCATTGAGCAGATCGTCCCTGGCTTCGACCATCACCACGTAATCACTGGGGGCTTGGCCACGGACCAAACAATGCATGGCCAGAAGACCTGCCGCTTGGTCCACGGGCAAACGGCCGTCGGGACCCGCCTCGACGCGGAAATGCGGCACACCACTCCGCTTCTCATAAAAAACAAACAGGTCGGGACAATTCTGAGCGGCTTTCTTCTCGAATTTCTGTTTCAGATGAGTGCGGTTGGTTCGGAAAGATTTCACATCGCCCTCTCGATCAACGAGCCCGCAACGTGCGGGATCTCTTCTGTATCCTGAGGTGATAGCCTAACGAGTCCGAGTGCAATCCGGAGGTGAGGTTCCTCGCAACCTTTAGGGACGAGAGAGGAACTGCGACCGAAGCAGTCCGCACGAATTCGCTGCGGTCGAACCCCGCGTCACCTCCGTCCGCGCCCCCGACTACACACCCGAACCCCGTCAGACAAGCATCCGGACTGCCGTAAATGGTTTTCGGCTTAAGTCGCGCCAATCCGCTCCCTTAGGCGGGGCACGATTGAGGGCAGATCCTTACTTCCACGTAGGATTTTCCCAGTACGAGCAAAATTTCCCTGGCCGAGATTTCCACAACCCTTTCAAGAGGGGCATGTTAAGGACCGAGGACTAGTTTGCGAGTGGGCCATCGAGCTCAGCATCCACGAGCGGGTCTCCGGAAACTTGACGTTGGTCAAACTGCGGAAAGCCAACCCTAGCGCGGAAGGAATTTGGCCTGGGTCGGGGAGATGAGCTCATAGCGGATGCCGCGCCAGCGAATCGTGCGCGTGAAGAGTGAGGTCAAGAAATTGACGCAATAGAGAAATGGAACGAGAGCAGCGAGCAGAGTCCAGATCCACGCCTGTTCGCCCAGCTTCTGTTTCCAGGCGGGGTTGATCTCGCCAACAGCGACCAGGCGCGTGGCTCCGCGCAGAGCGGCGAGAACCATGGGCGTGAGCGTGAGAAAAAACAGATGCGAAGCGGGGCTGCCCGTGAACAGCGCCCCCAAAAGCAGCGCGGCGCCGAGCAGAATCGTGAGGCAATAGAGACTGTGCCCGGCGGCGCCGAGGAACCAGTGCCGAGGCGAATAGACGCGCGCGATGATGATCTGGCGATTCGTGAACTCGAGGAGGCCGTCAAAGTCGGTGTCGAAATAGGAAGGGGTCAAACACTCGGGAACGAAAAGAATCTGGCGGTTGGCGCGTGTGAGCGCCCGAGTCATCGAGAAATCGTCGCTCACGGAGTTGCGCCATTCCTCGAAGATCTGCGCCTGCTCAAAAACGGCGGAGCGAATGGCTGTGCCGCCTCCCCAGCAAAAATTGTGCTGATGTTCACCGAGCATGCCGACGATGGGCGCGTTCCAAGCGGTTTCGAGAGCGGTTGCGAAGTTGGTGCGGCTGGGGAAGAGCCAGCGAAACGTTGTCGCGGCCCCGAGTCGCGAGTCGGCTAGAGGAGCGACCAGCCGCTGCAACCATTGATGGCCGGGGCGCCCGTCGGAATCGGTGAAGACGAGGACGTCGAAATCGGGCGGGAGTTGTTCGACGGCTACGCGGAGGTTGTTGACCTTCTCACCGCAGCCTTCGGGCGGGCCAGCAATGACGACATGAACCTTGGGCTTCGCGCGGTCGGTGAGACGGCGAATCAGATCGTAGGCGGGATCGGTGGCGGAGGCCAGAACAAGAAAGAGCTCGTAGTTCGGATAATCGAATTCACACAGCGACAGAAGATTGCGGTCGAGACCCGGCTCCATACCTCTGCAAGGGCAAATGACGGCGACGCGTGGCGCGTAGAAGCCGGAATGGCTGAACAAGCGGCGGCGGACGTAGCCACGCCAGCGGAGACCGTCGGCGATCATGTATAGACCGAGAGAAATCTGAAAAACAGCCAGGATATAGAAGAAGTCGGTCACGTAGAGGGAGCATAGCAGAACCAGCGGCGCCGTGCGGCACCGAATACAGAAGGAGGCGCGGCGGCCAACGCCGGCGGGGGACAAATCAGTTCACTTGGTGCGGGCCTCGAGGAATTTGGCCGTCACCGCCGAGGCGAGTTTCTCAATCTCGTTCAGAGTGCGGCTGGCAGCCACGCGAGCTTGTTCCAGGAATGAAGGATCGAGCAGCATTGCGCACCGGTCCACGAAGGGGTGATCGGCAACTTCGAAGGCCTTGCGGGCGCGCCGAACATCGGCAGGGCGCGCGACGAGATCCTCGTACAGGCGCAGATCCGATTGAAAATCAAGCGCCTCGCCCGCGCCCCACTTCTTCTCTCGTCCGAGTGCGGTGAGGAGATTGCGACGAAACGCCGGCGCCCCCGGTCCCCGGCGGCGCTTGCGGGACGCCTTCGATTTCCGCACCGGCCCGGGCGCCGAGGACTCCTGAAGAACGCGGGCGGTCATGGCCAAGAGCGCTTCGCGGTGAAGAAGCTCCAGAAGGTCGCGGTACTGCGTGGGATGGACCTGAATGCTATAGCGCCCGTGGGCCACAACGTAGGAATCCACGAAACGAGGAACCAGACGCTCGCGCTGAAGCGAAGCGAGAAGCTCGGCAGCCAGCGCGGCGGCTGCGTTTTCGGCGGTTTTACATGCCTGCGGCATGGAACGCTCCGATGGTAGCAGGACTCCGCGTTGTGCGCTCCGTTGCACCGGTGACGCACCGCCAAAAGTAGGAGGCCCGATGCCCAAGGATCAGGGCGCACCGGGCCGCGTTCCATTCTGACTGAAGACCGATCAGTGCACGGGACGAATCTGCTCTGAGCCAATTTTGGTTTCGTCCGGTCCCGGGCCCGCCGCCACGGGTAGCGGCTTGGCCTTTTCCTTGGAGAGCGCGTGCTCCAGAACCTCGTCGAGGGTGCGGACGTAGTGCACCTTCATGTCGCCGAGCAGATCGGGCGGCAGGTCTTCCTTCACATTCGGCTCGTTATCGACCGGCAAAATGACTTCCTGTATGCCGGCGCGCTTCGCGCCGAGGACCTTTTCCTTTATGCCGCCGACAGGCAGGACGACGCCCGCCAGGCTCAGCTCGCCGGTCATCGCCACGCGGCTACGCACCGGACGGTTGCTGAGCAGGCTGACCAGCGCAGTGACCATGGCGGCGCCGGCGGAGGGGCCGTCCTTCGGCACGGCGCCCGAAGGCACGTGAATGTGAATGTCTTGCTTGCGGAAGAAATCGGGATCGATGCCATAGCGCTCGGCGTTGGCGCGGACCCAGGTCAGCGCGGCGGTCATCGACTCTTGCATGACTTCGCCGAGGTGGCCGGTCATGGTGAACTGCTTCCCGCCACGCATGCGGCTGGCCTCGATGAAGACGATGTCGCCACCCGCAGGCGTCCAGACCAAGCCGACGGAAACGCCGGGCCGGTTGACGCGCTCCTCGATTTCCTTCTCAGTGCGGAACTTGGGCACGCCGAGGACCTCGTGAACGGTCGCCGGAGTCACTTCATGCTTCTCGGCGTGGCCTTCAGCGATGCGGCGGGCCTGCTTGCGCGTCAGCGTGGCAATCTCGCGCTCGAGATTGCGAACGCCGGCCTCGCGCGTGTAGCTGTGGATGATTTCGAGCAGCGCCTCATCAGTGAATTCCAAGTGTTCGCCGAGCTTCACACCGTGCTCGGCCGCTTGCTTGGGAATCAGATACTTGTGAGCGATGTGGATCTTTTCCTCAGCGGTATAGCCGGGGAGCTCAATGATCTCCATGCGATCGCGCAGAGGCTCCGGGATGGGATCGATCCAGTTGGCCGTGGCAATGAACAAGACCTTCGAAAGATCGAAAGGAACATCGAGATAGTGATCCCGGAAAGCGGAGTTCTGCTCGGGATCGAGTACTTCCATAAGCGCCGCCGAGGGATCGCCGCGGAAGTCGCGCCCGAGCTTGTCCACCTCATCGAGCATGAAGACAGGATCGTTCGTCTCACCGCGGCGAAGGCCCTGGATAACTTGGCCGGGCAGAGCGCCGATGTAAGTACGGCGATGGCCGCGGATCTCCGCCTCATCGTGCATGCCGCCAAGAGAGATGCGGACGAATTTTCTGCCCAGCGCGCGCGCAATGGATTTCCCCAGTGAAGTTTTGCCCACGCCGGGAGGGCCGATGAAGCAGAGGATGGGGCCCTTCATGCCGGGTTGCAGCTTTTTTACGGCCAGGTAATCGAGGATGCGCTCCTTCACCTTCTGAAGGTCGTAGTGGTCTTCCTCGAGGATCTCGTGCGCTTTAGCGATATCAATCTCAGCGCTGCCGGAAGACTTCGCCCAGGGAAGCGACGTCATCCATTCGAGGTAGGTCCGCGAGACCATGTACTCGGCTGAGGCCGGCGTCATCTTCTGCAGGCGCTTGAGTTCGCGTTCGCATTCCTTGCGAGCCTCGGCCGACATTCCCGACTCTTCAATCTTCTTGCGAAGCTCTTCGATTTCCTGCTGTGAGTCGTCGGCCTCGCCCAGTTCCTTCTGGATGGCCTTCATCTGCTCGCGCAGGAGATACTCGCGCTGGTTCTGGTTGACTTGCTCCTGCACCTGCTCCTGAATCTTCGTGCGCAGCTCGAGGACGTCAAGTTCTTTGGAGAGCTCACGGGTGAGGGTTTCCAAGCGCTTGCGCACATTGGCGGTCTCAAGCAGTTCCTGCCGAAGGAGCGTCGTGAGGGTAGGCAGTGTTCCAGCGATGAAGTCGGCCAAGCGGCCGGGATCCTCGATGTTCAAGGCTACCGTTTGCAGGTCGTCGGAGAGCTGCGGCGAGCGGTTGACCACTTCACCGAACAGCTCTTGAGCGTTGCGCACGAGCGCTTCGAGCTCGGGATCACGATCACCCATGACATCGGGCTCGGGCTCCACCCGCGCCAGGAGGAAAGGCCGGAAGCTCAGCAGCTCGACCAGACGAATCCTCTGGAGTCCCTCGAGAAAAATGACCACGTTTCCGTTGGGCATCTTGACGGTCTTGTGCACCTTGGCCAGCGTGCCGACCTTGTGAAGGTCGCTGGCTGCAGGGTCCTCGACTCGGGGATCGAGCTGAGCGACAACCCCGAGGAGCTTGTCATCGCCTTGGAGCGAGTTGACCAGCGCGAGCGACGACTCGCGACCGACGGTCAGCGGGAGAACCGCCCCGGGGAAAAGAACCGTATCCCGCACAGGAAGAACGGCAAGCTCTGCGGGCACGTTTGTCTTCTTATGTTTGTCAGCCATTGGCCCACCACCTATACGCCTTAATTTGTATAAAGACAGCCTCTTTTTCCATTCGGAGGTTTAGATGCGCGAAACGGTAACCGGGTACAGGAGCCCTAGTCAGAGGGGCTCAACAACTATTAGCATATAACACTAAAGACTTCAAGGGACGCCAAATATCTCGGTATGTTCTCATGTAACGTGTTTACGTACAATATGTTACAAGCACTGTCGCGAATCGAGCGACAGCCTCGTAATACTCACTGTTTCTTGCCAGGATTAGGCTTCTGCGCTCGTTCGAGGACAAAGGACAGCGCCTCGGCGCGGCTTGATAGCTGCCCCTCGAGTTGGGCGTCCTCGACAGCCTGAAGAAGCTCTCGGAACTGAGGGCCGGGCGCGAGGCCGAGACCCCGGAGGTCATCGCCGGTAATGAGCCTGGGAGGCCGCACTTTCTCCGGGGGCGTCTCCCGGAGGAAGCTAGCGACGAAGGTGTAGGTTTCGAGGTTGCCGTGGCTGCAGAGGCAGTCCATACGGTGGAGTTCCAGGTGCTCCTGAAAGCGTGGCAGGCGGACAAAGCGCTTCAAAGTTGATAGGCGCATTTCGGTTGCGTCTTTGAAGCGCATGTGATTGGCGACGAGCGCCAGGATCTGTTCGGTGTCGTCGTTCGAAAAGCGCAGGCGCTGGCAGATTTCTTCGGCTATGCGCATGCCGATTTCGACGTGCCCGTCAAAGCGGATGCGGTCATCCGGGCTGGAAGGCGGCTTGAAGGTGGGCGGCTTTCCGACATCGTGCAGTAGAACGCCCCAGGCGAGCGTATGCGAGCATCCGGCGGGCAGCTCCTCCAGCATGAGCCGGGTGTGGAGCCAGACGTCGCCTTCGGGATGAAACTGAGGCGGCTGCGCGACGCCTTTCATGGCGGCCACTTCGGGCAGGACAAAGTCGAGCAAGCCGGTCTCGCCGAGAAGTTCGAAACCACGGCGGGCGGCACCCTCAGTGAGGATCTTGGTGCACTCGTCGCGGATGCGCTCCTTGGACACCTGAACGATCTGAGCGGCGTGATCGCGGACGGCGCTGAGCGTGGCGGGCTCGATCGCGTAATGGAATCGCGCGGCAAAACGAACGGCGCGCATCATGCGGAGTTTGTCTTCGGCGAAGCGACGCTCCGGATCGCCGATGGCGCGAATCAATCCGGCGCGGAGATCGGCCTGGCCGCCGACGAAGTCGAGAACTTCGCCGGACTCGGGACGCAAGAGCAGGCCGTTGATAGTGAAATCGCGCCGCTGAACGTCTTCCTCAGGCGTGCGCGCAAAGCGCACCTGATCGGGATGCCGGCCGTCCGAATAGCCCACGTCGGAGCGAAACGTCGCGACCTCGACCTTGTGATCGCCTTGGGGAACGATCACGACGCCGAACTGCGCGCCGACGGCAATGCCGCTGGGGAACAGGGCGAGCACTTGATCGGGAGTCGCATCGGTCGCAACATCGAAATCAGCCGGCTCGCGGCCAAGCAGCAGGTCCCGAACACAACCGCCGACAAGCAACGCCTGATGTCCGTTGCGCCGGAGAACGTCACAGATCGAATTGGCAAGCTCACGAGGCGTCACGGTGCGATTATCCGATACTCACGGCAGCAAAGGGAGAAATGTGTGCAGCAAAGTCGCTGCCGGCGTCTACTTGCCCCGAAGGACGAGGCAGGTGATGTCGTCGAATTGGCGCGTAACCCCGACGTAGTCGTCAGCCAGTTTCATCAGGAACTGGAGCGAGTCTTGGGCGTTCCAATTAGGCAGTGCGCGGATGGCCTCGAGCCAGCGGTCCTCCCCAAACTCCTCGCCGTCTTCATTCAACGCTTCGATCACTCCGTCCGTGTAAAGAATCAAAGCATCCGCGGGTTTGACGTCGATGGCCGCAATTTCGTACGCAGCATTTGACTGGATGCCTAGTGGCAAGCCGCCAGCCTCGAGTTTCTCGAGAGCGCCGTTTGCGTGGCGCAAGATGGGAGCGTTGTGGCCTGCATTGACATAGTCCATGTGCCTTGTGACCGGATCGTATTCGCCGAGAACCGCAGTAGTGAATCGGCGGCCATCCAGACTGTGGGCGCAGGCGTAGCGGTTCAGGCGGGCTACAAGATCCGACAGCGGCGCCCCTTCGCCGGCGATCGCGCGTAGGCTCGCTTGAAAAGTGGCCATGAGCAACGCGGCGGGAATACTCTTGCCGGCAACGTCGGCGATCACCAAGACGAGTTTTCCGCCTTCTGCGGCGCCTGCCACGGGATAGAAAGCGTCGTAATAGTCGCCTGCAACTGAATTCTGGGGGCGCGAGGCAAACGCGATATCCGCGCCAGGCACGTCTGGAGGTTTCGAAGGCACCAGCCAGGTCTGAATTTCGCGCGCGATTTCCAGGTCGCGTTTCATCGTGACTTTGTCGGCCAGCTCGAGTGAGAGAAGAAGAAGGAACAGGACCGCAGCGATGACCTCAAACCTAATTTCCAGAACCGTATTGTGTCCGAAGGGGGAACTGACGTTCGAAAGAAGCAGCATCACAAGAGCGATCAGCAGAAGCACCCGCCGCGGGGGCGTCATCTTCAGGAGTAGCGCCCAGAAAAACTGCCTGGCGACGTGGAGCGGCCGGCGCCAGCGTGGCAGCTTATGAACCTCTTCCCAGTCAACGTCCCGGCCGTAGAAGCCGTAGCTGGCGCGGGCGTCAGCCGTGAACTGCGACCAGAGATCGTCAATCGCGCGGCCTTCGCTCACGCGTTGCCAGAAATTCCCGATGCGCTTTCCGGTTCGCGCAGGCCGGGGTTGATCTGACGGATTTGGCTTAGGGTTTGTGCTCATTGAAGAGAAGTATAGGCCATTCGGCCTGTCAGCAGACTGTTGCTAATCCTTGTCGCGGCCTCGCCCGAATCCATCGCGGCGAAGCGAGCTCCCGAATTGTATGGAGCCAAAACCAAAACGGTCGCGGAGGCGGTCGGCGGCGCGAACCAGGCGTTCGAGCTTCTCCCGGCGGTCGCCCTCCAAAAGATCGAGCTGGCGGGCGCCCTGAGAGAAATTCGCAAGCGAAACACCGAGAAGGCGAATCTTTCGGCGGCGATTCCAGTGGGCATCGAAAAGCTCGCGGAAGACGCGCGAGATTGTCGTGTCGAGATCGGTGGGCTCGGCGAGCGTCCTGGAGCGCGTGTGCGTATCGAAGCCGACATAGCGCAGCGTGAGCGTGAATGTACACGCCTCGAAGCCGGCCTCGCGGAGGCGCTTGCAGGCCTTCTGCGAAAGATGACTGAGCATGGAGTCCAAGACGGCGCGATCGCCGGTGTCTTCACCAAACGTATGGTTGTGTGAGATGGATTTCGGCTCGGCATCGATGATGAACTCGTAGGAATCGCCGCCGCGGGCCTTGCGATGGAGCGCCGCGCCCCACTGTCCGAAAACTCTTTCCAACTTGTCTAGGGACAACGCTCCCAACTGCGCAACGGTTTCGACGCCGAGCGCGCGCAGCGCCTTTTCTGTGATCTCGCCAATGCCAGGGATTTTTAGCACCGGGAGCGGAGCGAGAAAGCGCTCCTCGCTACCGGCCGGCACCCAGAGCAGGCCGCGAGGCTTGGCCTGATCGGAAGCGACCTTAGCGACGAGGCGCGTGGCGGCCAGGCCGGCGGAGCAAGGCAGGCCGGTCGTAGCCGTGACTTCGCGAAGCAGGCGGTCGGCGGCAGCAAGGGGCGCGCCATGTAAGCGGCCGGTGCCGGAAAGATCGAGGTAGGCCTCATCAATCGAGACCATTTCGACCACGGGAGAGTATTTTGCGAACACCGCTGCGACCCGGTCGCTCCACTCGGAATAGAGCGTGCGGTCACCGTCCAGGAAGACGGCGTGTGGGCAGAGGCGCCCGGCTGTACGCAGCGGCATGGCCGACTGAACGCCGTACTTGCGTGCTTCGTAGCTCGCCGCTGATACTACGCCACGCTCGTCGGGGCGCCCGCCGACAACGACCGGTCTCCCTCGCAGTTCGGGCCGGCGAAGAAGCTCGACGGAAACGAAAAACGCGTCCATGTCCACATGGAGGATCGCAGCACTGGCAGGAAGGAGCGGCTCAGTGCTGTCGTGCTTTGCGCGGAAGCGAGCCAGCGGAGGCATGGGGGAAGAGTACGCCCGCCGGCGGGGGCGCTACAATCGCTCGGCGGCGATGACGCGGAGGATGCCGGCGAGGTCGTTCGTGACGCCGACGCTGGTCCACTCAGGCGTCTCAAGCAGCGGGCGAACCGAGTCAAGTCCGGCGTGGCCAAGTTCGAGAACAAGGATTCCTTGTGGCTTCAAGCGCTCGGCAGCCTGAGCGATCAGCGCCGGGTAAAGTTCTCCGCCGCCCTCGCCGGCGAAGAGGGCGACTTCCGGTTCGTGTTCACGGACTTCGCGCGGAAGCGCGTCTCTCTCGCACAGGCCGACGTAGGGAGGATTGGACACGACCAGGTCCAGGACAAGCGGCGAGCCAGAAAGGCCATCGAGAAGATTGCACTCGATGAAAAGAATCTGGTCGGCGACGCCGTGGCGGGCGGCATTGCGCCGGGCGATGTCGAGCGCGGCGCGGGAAACGTCCGTCGCATGAATCCTTGCGCGGGGAAACTCCTTCGCGAGGGCGATGGCGATGCAGCCGGAGCCGGTGCCGACGTCGGCGATGCGCAATCCATCGCCATCTATTTTTTGCGGGCGGCCAGCACGAACCTCACGGAGGGCGAGGCGATCGAGCGCCACCTCCACCACGTGCTCGGTTTCGGGACGGGGGATTAGCACAGCGGGGGTGACTTCCAACTCGAGGCCCCAGAATTCCTGCGTGCCAGTGAGATGCTGAGTGGGCTCGCCCGCAGCGCGACGGGCGAGCAACGCGAAAAAGCGGCGCTCGGCTTCCTCGGACACAGCCTCGTCAGGATGGGCATACAACCAGGCGCGGTCGCGGCCGAGGGCGTGCATGAGAAGAAGCTCGGCAGCCAGCGTGTACGAGGGCACGCGAGCCTCGCGCAACTGCGCGAGCCCCTGCTTGAGCAGTGCCCGCACGACTCTCACATTTGAAATAGGGTTCATCCGAGATGCGCCACGCCCTCGCTGAGGTCTCTCATCCAGGCAGGACCGGGCTGCGCACCGATGCGGGTCAGCATGAAACACCTCCCGGGGAATTATGCCTCGGCGAGCTCCTGCTTGAGGCGCTCGGCTTCGTAGTGGGTGACCAACCCGTCCACGAGCGGCGCGAGTTTGCCGTCCATCACTTCCGTCAACTGGTGCAGCGTCAGGCCGATGCGGTGATCGGTGACGCGATTCTGGGGATAATTGTAGGTGCGGATTTTTTCGGAGCGGTCGCCGGACTTGATCTGTCCGCGCCGTTCGGCGGCAATCGCGGCATGCTGCTTTTGGCTCTCCATCTCGTAGAGTCTGGCACGGAGGACGCGCATGGCCTTGGACCGATTCTTGATTTGCGATTTCTCGTCCTGCTGCGAAACGACCAGGCCCGAAGGAATGTGCGTGATGCGCACGGCAGAATAGGTCGTGTTGACGGATTGCCCGCCCGGCCCGGAGGAGCAGAACGTGTCGATGCGGATGTCCTTGGGATCGATCTTGATGTCGATTTCGTCGGCTTCGGGTAAAACCGCGACGGTCGCGGCAGAGGTATGGATGCGGCCCTGCTGCTCGGTTTCGGGGACGCGCTGGACACGGTGGACGCCGCTTTCGTACTTGAGCCTCGAGTAGACCCTCTTCCCCTGGATGGCGGCGACAGCTTCCTTGAGGCCGCCGAGGGAAGAAGGTGAACTCTCGAGAACCTCGACCTTCCAGCCTTGGGTTTCAGCGTAGCGCGAGTACATGCGGAAGAGTTCTCCAGCAAAGAGCGCGGCCTCGTCTCCGCCGGTCCCGGCGCGAATTTCGAGGATGACGTTTTTTTCGTCGTTGGGGTCCTTAGGTAAGAGCAGGATTTTCAGTTCGCGATCGACGGCCTCTTTTCGCTCGGCAAGGTGCCTTTCCTCTTCGTGGGCGAGCTGCTTCATCTCGGCGTCCTCGGACTCGATGTACATCTGGTGGGCGCCGGCGAGGTCCTTTTCGATTTGCTTAAACTCGCGATGCTTGGCCACCAACTCTTCCAGCTCGGCCCGGGCCCGGGCGAGTTTCTGGTAGCGGGCCGAATCGGCGAGCACCTCGGGGGAAGAAATCTGCTGAGTGAGCTCGTCGTAACGGGCTTCGAGCTGATCGAGTTTTTCAGATATCGTAACTGTGGCCATGACGAAACCTCGTGCAGAGATAAAGTGACTGGTGAATGGCGATTGGTGACTGGCAAAACACTGCGATGGCGTCCGAACTGCTGGGCGCTTGGCGGGTCAGCTAATAAAAGGTGGCGTACATGGAAGTGCTCAACTCAACTATAGATTAGCGCCACGGCGACGCGAACGCAAACGAGGGTGGCCGCGCCACCCAACTACCGCAGTTTGGCGAGGTCGAACGCCGCGACGACGTCTTGTCCGTCGGGGGTCAGGACTTCCACTTCCGTGGCGCTTGATTCCACTTCGCTGGCGTCATACTCGAGCCAGACCTCCGCCCCGCTTAGCACGGAGCCATCGTCCGAGGCCGAGTACTGTGGCTCGCCCCCCATCTGGATCGGGGAGAACGTGGCGCTCTCCTGCCGCAGCCGAATCGTGAAATCCTTCCAGAAATCATCCTGCCGAAGTTCCATTCCTTTCTGTTTGGCCGGATTCGGCGGGGCAAACATGTAGGGGTACGTGGGGGTGAGCTGCAGCAGAACGCGGACCTCGATGGTGTCCCCACGGTCGTGATATTCCTTTTCGGCCTGCTGGGAGCTATAGCCCATGGCCTTGCGTTGAGAGTTCTTCACCGCCAGGGCGTAAGGGGTAAGCAACTCGATTGCGGCGACGTGCGGACCTTTCTTCGGCAACGGGAAGTGCTGGATATACGATGCGAGGAACTTCTCAGTGGCTTCGTCATGGCGCTGGCCGAGGAAATACGCTTCCCGAACCGAGCGTTCGGTAAGGGGCATCTCATAGGCGAGAGCTGCCGGTCCAACCGAAAGCGCTGCGGTCAAGAAACCAGCAAACAAACGGGCAGTCACGCGCTCCATCCCGGGCCTCCTGTCATATAAGACGTACAAGCAAGGCGGACGCGTTTCAGATGCGGCGTTGGATGTTGGGAAAGTCGAGCCATACTTTCACACCGCAGAAATGCGAGCCTTCGGTACAGATGGGCGTCGTGATGCTCGCACGGAGATAGCAGGGAGGACCAATGTAGCGAGCCAACTCAGGTTGCACTTCGCGCACTTGGGCGATTTCTTCCATCGAAGCCTGGTAAATCTCCTCCTGGGCGTTGAAACAGGTGCGCATGGTCCATTTGTGGAGGAGATGCAGGAGCGAGCCGGATTCGACCAAGCGAATCGCTTTGGCGTTGGGAAGAAGGTAGAGCGCGAATTCGGGGGGCACGCCGCGGTCGAGAAGCTCGTTTTTCGCGGCCCAAGCATCGGCCATGGCGCGTCCGAAGACCTCGCGGGCGCGCGCGTTGCCGGCAATCAGCATCGGCGTGATGAAGTCCGGCTCGCGAGTGTCGGCGAGAGTGAGGAGCGGGCGCGAGCCGGGAACCATGCGGTGGCGCTGGTCCTGGCTGTCAGCGGTATGGCTGATCTTCTTTGCAAAAGTGTAATTGGCGTGCTGCAGCGCGCGCATGACGGGCGCGTGGACTCCGATATTCAGCGTTTCCAGCCGATAAGGATTGCGCGCAGGATCGAGCAGGCGGTCGATGGCCTCGGCATCGCTGCAATTCGCTTCCGTGAGACCGACGACGGCGCGGTAGGCCTCGGCAATGACTCGCGGGGCATGGGGGGAATAGTCCACGAGCTTCGAGGTGTGCCCGTCGAGGCGCGCGTCAAATTCCCTGTCAAAAGCAGCGCCATCGGCGGGTCTGCTCGGAACCGTGCTCCACTCGGGGAGCTCGTCGAGCGGCTCGACGTCAAAGCGGTCGAAGAACTGCGGATCCACCTCGCGGACACGAGCCACCATTTCGCCGACCACTTGGCGCGCTTCGCTCGGGGTGTCTGAAGCCGCATGCATGCGCCAGAGACGATGCAGAACGATCCCGGAGACCGTGTGGACCATCGTAGTGAAAGCGGCGACGGGAAGAACGTAACGAGCCAGTTCAATCGCACGCTTTTCCGCGGCCCGGTCGACCTTCTGGACGCGCTTTGCGTGCGACATTGCGCTCAAGTGCCAGATGTCGCCGAGGATCGAGCGCGCATCGTCCGCGAGCAAGCCCGTCAGCTCGCGGTAATACTCCCAGGCTCGAGCGACGGCGCAATCGTAGATGGCGCGCTCGGCCGGGCCGAAGCGCACGGTTGGCGGAGGAACGTAGGCTTGTGCGCGATCCAGACGGACGTAGCGCTGGCTTTGCTGCTCGGAATTGTAGAACGGATGCGCGTGCAGGAACGACCAGACGAATTGCCGGCTGATGTTTTCGAGGCCAAATTCAAAGTGGGCATGCTGGTAGACGGTGTGGTGACCGCCATAAAACGTGCCGGAGCCGATGGTGACACGCTGCTTCTCGGTGATTTCTTCCGGCCCGATGAGGCGTGTGGAATAGCAAGTGCGCGCGGCGGCGATGGCCGAATCGAATGGATGGGCAAAGGCGTTGCGGAGGGTGACGCGCGGCGCGGCAGTCTCAACAAGCGATTCGTGGGCAGTGTCTTCAGACATGCGGGGCTGTGTTGCCATGCACGGGCATTTTACACTGCGCCGCGGCGCCGCGCACGGTTCTGGCCGCCCCGGCTGGCATGCGGCAGCATCGGGGAGAGAAATTCTCCCGCAGAAGCGCACGAAGACGCAAGGAAAGGTGAGTTGCCGTTACTTTTTCAACGCGTCGGCTTTGGCCTTAGCATCGGCGTATTTCCGCGTGAACCGTTCGACCCGGCCGGCTGTGTCCAGAAGCTTCTGTTTGCCGGTAAAGAACGGATGACAACTCGAGCATATCTCAACGCGCAGGAATTCGCCCTTGATCGTCGAGCGTGTTTGAAAAGTGTGCCCGCAGGCGCAATGGACGGTTACGGGGTGATAGTCCGGATGGATTCCAGGCTTCATGAAAGCTCCATTCTCCGTGGCCGGTCTGCACGGCGCTTCTTTGGGAAGAGAAGCATAGCCGCGTCGCTAGGCCTCGGAACAAACTCCAATGATACGGGAATCCAGGGATTCTGCCAAGACCGGCGCGGGCTCGATACTCAGGGCCTGGCCGTAGCCCTCCATGGCCGGTTGAGCCTGTGAGAACCCCGGAGAGACGTGCATCTTGCCAGCGGGCGAATGTTCGCGTAGGTTTCGAGCTATGCGAGTCCAGGTCCGGTCCGAGGTGGATGAAGCAGGGGAGAAATTCGAAATCCCCTGGAAAAAGCCGGCCGAGGAAACAAGCTTTCTCGATCTGCGCGCCAATCCTGGCGCGGTCGAAAACATTGAAGCAGCCAGAGAGAATCGCGCGCTTGCGAACTTCTTGGTTGCGGTAAACAGCGGCGATTCGCTCTTTCTGACTGCGCGCGTGAAGGTCTGGCTCGAGGATCACCCGGCGGACGACCAGGCGATCCTGTTTTCGGGGAGGTTTGTCTTCGCTTTTGCCGAACCAGCGATGAACTTCAGGCAAGACAGCTTTACGCGGCTTCTCAGCAGGCTTCAGGGATTATTGTTGGACACCGAGGCTTCAGAAGCGATCCGGGTCGGACTGGCGATTCATCTGTGCCGCTATGCAGAAGTGTCTCGCTGGGGCTTCTGTGCGAGTCTTCTCGTGCAGGCGGGTGGCAGCGCCGAAGAGCAAGCCAGATTGCGATGGGCGCTGGGCCTCGCCCATGTCCAAAAGGCCCTGTTGTTCTCGTCCCGCGTGCTCCGCCAGGAGCGCGCCAGCAGGTCCTGAAGGCCTATTCCACGAATCGGTAAGAAAAGGCGAGCAGTTCCGGGAAGTGAAAGCACGAATGACGTGGAGGTTCGCCGCCGCAGCCGGCGGCTCACGACACAAAGCAGCAGCCGACCCGAAGTGTGCCGACGTCGCTGCGCTTGCTCCACACGGGATTCAACGTGACACGAACGGGTGGAAGAATGGGGACATGGAGCACAGACAAGACCGGGCCGGAAATGGCGTCCTGAGGGCCAAGTTCCAGACCGACACCGCCGAAGCCGATGTCCAGGACCTTGGCGCGACGGTCGCCTGAATCTCCAAGAAGCGCATAAGCATTGGTGCCGGCCATCGAGACGCGTTCGGCCTTGCGCTGTTGGGTATAAGTCGGCGCTTGCGGAACGGTCGGAGCTGGCGCGGGAGAAGCAGCGGCCGGAGGCGCCGCCTGTTGAGCAGCAACGCGTTGGGGGGCAACTCCTTGCCCTGGCTGTCCTGACTGCGGCGGTCTGAAGAGCACGGGCCCCGCAGGAGGCCGCGGGGGCGGAGACTCCGCCGGCGGGGCCGCGCCGTTGGAGGTCCAGGCGCGATTGGCGTGTTTCAGACGATAAAGTCGCTCGTCTGCCACGCGGACCAGCACCTCTGCGGTCTCGCCGTCCTGGGGATAGACGGCCAAGCCGTGGTCCATGCCCACGACGATGCCAAGATTAAGCGGCTTGAGCGCCTCTTCGAAGATTGCGGCGACACGGCGGCTGAGGGCCATGGCCTGCTGCGCATCGGTCTGGGGAAGCAAGAGGGCAAACTCATCACCTCCAATGCGAAAAGCGGAGTCGGAAGTTCGCAGGGAGTTTCTAAGCGTGGCGGCGGCAGCTCGAAGAACATCATCGCCCCGCGGGTGGCCGTGTTTATCGTTGACCTCTTTGAAGCGGTGCAGATCGAGAGCGATAAGGGCGAGCTGGTGGCCATAGCGGCGTGCGCCATTCAGTTCACGCTGACAAGACTCTTCAAAGAGGCGCCGGTTGTGCAGGCCGGTAAGAGGATCAGTGGCCGCATTGATCTGGATACGCTTCAACTCTTCATATTCGATGAGGATGGGAACGCGAAGCAAGCCTCCTGCGGACAGGACATCCATAAGGGCGGTCTTCACCGAAACAAAACGACCGAGCTTCTCCGCGAGTTGAGTGCGTCGCTGATTAATTTGCGTCCACACTTCCAAACACTGGCCTTCCGAAAGATCCAGGTGAGCCACCGCATGTAAGTATCTTGTTAGAAACTGCCCGCGGGTGGAAACATCGAGGGATTCCAAGGTATCCGTGAGGAGCTCCAGGTAGGAGTCCTCGACAGACATACGCTGAGCGGCGGGGTCAGCGGCTGTGGGCATCTTGCCTTTCCACTCGACCTCAACCTACCCCAACGGGGATCTGGGATAGAGCGGGACTACCGCGCTAAAAAGCAAATCAGAGACCATTATTGCAGCTTCCTATCTTACACAGCAGAAAGGAGGTTAGCCAAAGGAGAGCCCCACCATTTGTCCCACTGTGGAAACTCCTGAGGATACTTCTGGCTATTTGATGGAACATTCGTGCGCGCCCCGTGCAGGCTCTAGCACACCGAGGGATCGGGCTGGGCTGTCTAGTCAAGCGGCTTTAGGAATTCCACGCCAAAAAGGTGCAGATCCCCAGACATTTCGTGATGACGCACGCGCGCAGTGAGAGGAGGCGTCCCCGATGGCACTAATGCTGACGCGGAAGGCGACGGGGCGGGAATCGTAAGCTGAATAACCTGTTCAATCCGCATAACATGCGAGGAGGCAATGCAGGCGCCGGTCGAGCTGATGTTGATCGTTTTCGTCAACTCGAGGAAATCGCCTGCGGGATCGGCTCCGCGGACAAATACTGGAACCTGCAGTCGAATGCGCGGTGAGCGGCGCTGAACGGTAGCTGTCAAGCCCTGCAACCCTTTGGGTGGCCCTGTCGTGACTCTCACACTTGGTACCTTAGCACTAGTACGCCAATGAAGCATATTCGATGCCATTGATTAGGGCGCCTGTGGATTCGTAAGTATTTGATAAGCCAAAGAATACCTACTGGATTTGCCTCTCGTTCCGCAGAAGACTCCACGGGCAGGGAAAGTTAGAGCAATTCCGTTCAGAGATTATGCAAATGGCACGCCTTTACCATTGACACTCGGGGGACTCCTCTGCGACTATGGCGCTCCAAGGCGGGGGAAAAAGTTTTCCCTTTTTGTCGATACCCCCAATTCCGCGTGGAGGAAAGCCCCGTGGCGGCAATCACAACGGCCAGACGAGGTACAGGTGTCCTCCCCATCGAACTCGTCAACAGTCTACTCGATACGGTGGAGAGGTCGATCCTGGTGGCTGAACGCAGTGGCGGCATCGTGGTGGCAAACCTGCGCGCGCGGCAATGGCTCGAATCTCAAGAGCTCGCTGAAGCGAACCGCATAAACTTGTTCACTGATGTTCTTCAGATCAAGCCCAAGGTGATCTACACGCAACTGGAGAGTGGAGAACACGAGGTCAGCCTAGAGGTTCCTTTGCACGCCGGGAAGACGCAGGCGCGGGTCCGGTGGATGCCCGAGCCCGACTGGCTGGTGGTGCAGTTCGTCACAAACGACGACAAACTGTTGGTGGATGACGGCGAAGGACGCGACGTACAACAGACCGTTCGAGACCTGCTCCAGGAGCGTGAGATTACCTATCGGAATCTGCTGGCGGCATACCTTCGCCTGCAGGAAGTGAACCGCCAGAAGACGGTTTTTCTAGCCTCGGCGGCGCACGAATTGAAGACGCCGCTCGCGGTCATCAAGGGCTACTACGATCTCCTGCTGACAGGCTCGCCGGGCAAGCTGTCCGAAAAGCAAAAGGACATTCTCGAAGAATCCAAGGAGAGTTGCGAGCGCCTGGTACGGTTGGTTTCGATGTTCCTAAACTATTCGGCGCTCGAGAGCGGCAAGCTGGTCTTGCACCTCCGCGAGAACGATTTGCGGGACTGCCTGGACGAGTTGGCGCTGCGGTGGCTGGAGACGTTCCAGCGAAAAGGCGTTCGGCTGGAGAAACGCTTCGAGCCCGGGCTGCCTGTTTTTCGATTTGATTACCAGAAGCTGCAGCAGGTCGTGGCGAACTTGCTGGACAACGCTCTGAAGCATACACCGGAGGGGGGCTGCGTTACGTTGCGGGTGGCGCCACATTTTTGGGAGCGACGGGTAGCGGAAGCAACGCCAGTACAAGAACGCCGGCGTGCGCGGACTCCGAAGCACAACAGCGTGGAGATTTCCGTTTCGGACACCGGACCCGGCATCGCGCCCGAGTATCACCAGGAGATTTTTGAGGATTTTGTGCGCATCGATCCCAATACGGCGGGCATGGGCCTGGGCTTGGCGATTGCCAAACGGCTCGTGCAGGCCCATCGGGGAAAGATCTGGGTGGACAGCATGCCGGAACGAGGCAGCACTTTTACGTTTCTCATGCCGATCGATCAGCATTGAGGGATTTCATGGAGAGGATGGAAACGATGGCTGCAGCAGAGACAATCATGGTGGTGGACGACGAGCCGAGTATTCGCAAGTACCTTCATACTCTGCTGGAAGTGGACGGTTTTCAAGTCATACCGCTGAGCTCGGGAAAAGAGGCGGTGGAGAAGGTGAGCGCCGGCGAGCGGCCGGATTTCATCATCCTGGACGTGCTTATGCCGGAGATGGACGGCCTCGAGACGCTGAAGCAGTTGCTACAGGTCGACCGGAGCTTGAATGTGGTCATGCTTTCGTGCTCCAACGAAGTCAGCACGGTGGTCGAAGCCATTCGTCTGGGTGCGCTCGACTATCTGACGAAACCGTTCGAGAAGAGCGAGCTGGACGCGGCCATGCTGAAGTGCCGCCGGAAGAAGCAGCTCCACGTAGAAAACCAGGCATTGCGCGAGTATTGCGACCAGTTGACGGAGGATCTTAGCTTTCTGGCCGCCAGCCCGCAGATGGTTCGCATTCGCCAGCAGATCCTGCAGATTGCGCCCGTGGACGTGCCGGTGTTTGTTTGCGGCGAGAGCGGTGTGGGCAAAGAAGTGGTGGCGCGCATGATCCACCTGCGTTCGAAGCGGCGGAACCTGCCCTTCATCAAGGTGAATTGCGCCGCGCTTCCCGGAGAGCTTCTGGAGTCGGAGCTGTTCGGCTTCGAACAGGGGGCTTTTACCGGCGCGGTGCGGTCGAAGCCCGGGAAGTTCGAGATCGCCAACAAGGGAACGATCTTTCTGGATGAGATTGCAGAAATGAGCACCCACTTGCAGGCCAAATTGTTGCACGTGCTGCAGGATCACGAGTATTCGCGGCTGGGCGGACGGCACATGGTCGAGGTAGACGTTCGTGTGATTGCGGCAACAAACGTGGACGTGCAGGAGGCCTTGCGATCCGGGAAGTTCCGCGAAGACCTCTATTACCGCCTGAATGTGCTTTCCATCAATGTCCCTCCGCTGCGCGAACGCGCGTCCGAAATTCCCCTGCTGCTTCAGCATTTCCTTGTGAAGTACAGCGAGAAGTTTGGCAAAGAACTGCAGCAGCCCTCGCGCCTTCTCCTCGATGCCGCGGTGCGGTACCCCTGGCCGGGCAATTTGCGCGAACTGGAAAACTTCGTGAAACGGTACGTGATTCTCGAGGACGACGAAGGCAGCCTGCGTGAATTGGTGGAGATGTCTGCCTCGCGTCATCGGACCTCTCCCAGGGAAGAAACCATGCCGCCTCGCGAGCAGGGGCTAAAAGCCCTCGTCCGCGGCCTGAAAGACGAAGCGGAAGCGGAAGCAATTGCGGACGCGCTGGAGAAGACCCGGTGGTGCAGAAAAGACGCCGCGAAGATGCTGGGCATCAGTTACAAGGCATTGCTCTACAAGATGCGGCAATTCAACCTGGATTCTCCTCGAAGCCGGCGCAAGGCAGCCTCTCCCGCAGAAGCGGAGACGGCTGCTCCTGCCGTCCGGAACGGATAGGCGTTCTAGTCCTTGGTGTCGGCTGTTCAGTGCCCTTCCCGTCCACTGAGGCTTTGCCCTGGAGAAGGACCCACGTTAGCGTCTGAACCGTGACAGCGGAACGGTACGCTCCAAACTATGCAAGGGTCTGCCGCGTGGGTCCAGGCAGGTGTTCTTTGGGACGCCCGAAGACGATCCGAGAGGCCGCTAACAGTAACAGAACAATGGAAATCCAGGGCGGGCAACGAATCGTTGGGTAAGAAAGGTGAGTTTGCTTTTGGAAGTGGGATTGCTGCCCTATCTCGATCCACGCTTGGCTCTGGCAGCGGTTATGGAGGTCAAGGGGCTACTTGCCGGGCGGGGTAGGATAGTTCGCGAGAATCGTCTGTTGGATCATTGGGCGTGGCATGATTGTGATAGAAGCTTGGGAAGCAATGGAGGCGAGGAGGAATGACAGAGCGCCGTACTGCACGACGATATGATTTGTCTTTGCCGGTCGTCATCCGCGTGCCATTGACAAGGCAGACGGAGCCGCGCAAAGGGAGAACGAGAGACATTTCGACGCGGGGCATGTATTTCATCATCGACCAGAGTTTGGAGGCAGGCTCGGAACTAGATATTACACTCACACTTCCTGCTGAGATCACGCATGGTGCCGACGTGCTCGTCCGCGCACAAGGCAAGGTTGTGCGTGTTGAGAATCGCCTCAAGGAGGACAATGCGGATTTGGGCGTGGCCGCTGTGATTGAGCGCTATGACATTATCCGTAGCGATGTTGGACGGACGGGGGGCCCCCGGTATAGTTGAGCAGCATGGAGGGTGCAGTCTCGCCGCTGCGGGTCATCCGAAAGTGATAGATCGCTTTCTTACGCCGTGTACGGATGGAACAAAGGTGGGATGTACGTGAGTGTGATGTGGGCGTGGTCGGCGACAACAATTTGTTGACACAATCGAAGCTATCCCCGCGAGGAATTCCGTTTCTACTTTGTGAACTGCGGTTCCGTTTTATTCTGAAGCTTGCCTGAACTCATAGAGGCCTACCCTGCCGACCCGGGGCAGTAGCGCTACTAGTTAACCTTTGACCATCCAAGAGAATAGCGGCGTCCCTGGCGCTGCCATGTGGCGAGAGATTTGAACAATCCCCGAATCATGGTTTGGCGTCTCGTGTGCCCCAGAGACTTCCTGGCGGGTGCAATCTTGTCTCGGAATATGGATACGAACCCCTTTGCGAATGGGCAACGGCCGCTGCCGCCGGATGAAATCATCTTCGGCCGGTCCGCACCCATGCAGCGGATTCGGGAAAGGCTTGAGAAGGTCACTGGCGCAAACGTTTCCGTCCTGATTTTAGGGGAGGGCGGAACAGGTAAAGAGACATTGGCGCGTTGGATTCATGCGCGTTCCCCGTGGAGCGGGGGACCTTTCGTGAAGGTCAATTGCGCAGCGATACCGGGCACGTTGATGGAAAGCGAACTGTTCGGCTATCAGAAAGGGGCATTCACCGGGGCGTACGCCTCAAAGACCGGCCGAGTCGAACTTGCACGCGATGGCACTCTGTTCCTGGACGAGATTGCCGAGCTCGACCTCGGGTTGCAAGCAAAGCTGCTGCAATTCCTGCAGGACGGCAGATTCACACGGATTGGCGATCAGGGTGAACACTTCGTAGAGGCGCGCGTTATCTGCGCCACCAACCGCGACCTCGAGCGTGAGATCAGTGCGGGGAGCTTCCGACCTGACCTCTTCTACCGCATCAATGTGATTCGGGTCCAGATGCCTTGTCTGCGGGATCGCGCGGACGACATTCCCTTCCTGGCGGAGTATTTCCTTTCGCAGTTCAATGCCACTTTTCAGCTAAGCACGCCTCCCATCTCGAAAGAGTTTGCCCAGTATCTGAAAGCGCGCGAATGGCCGGGAAACATCCGCCAGATTGAAAACCGAATTGCGCGCTACGTCATCCTGGGCTCCGAGGATGAGACGGAGCTGGAACTGCCGCGCCGTAGGCTACCGTCTTTGAATGTGTCCACCGGATCGGATGAGTCCCTGCCTCTCAAGCGGCTCACTAAGGAAGCGGTCCGAGAGATGGAGCGCACCCTCATCGTCCGCGCGCTCCAGGCCAATCACTGGAACCGGCGGCGCGCGGCGGAAGTACTGAAGATCAGTTACCGGGCGCTGATCTATAAGATCCGAGAAGCTGGCATTTCCACGAAACGCGCCAGCGGAAACGGCAAGGCAGGTCGGACCTCCCCGCCAACTGGGCTTGGCACTGCCACGACTTAGGATGATTCTCCAGGCTGTTGAGCTGACTCTGTAGTGCAAGACACCTCCGATTTCCCGCGCTGCCAGAACATGCGCTACTCGTCTGCCCCCCTTGCGAGCCACGCAGTTTACCAAGGCGCATAAGGAAGGATAGTTGCCCTTGGGTACAGCCGAAGGTCCTGTTCCGCAACACTGTCCCATTTTTCGCCTCCTGACCAGTATCAAGTCCCGACGGGGGTCTCTACGCTTGGTAACGCGCGGGGTGTATTCCACGTGGTCGACTGGGTGAAACGGGCCCGATCGGGGGATGTCGTGAAAGCAGGACTCTTTCTCGCTGATAAAAAGAATGTTACGAGTGTTTACGGTCTTCTTGTTCTCGTTCTTATTCTCTGCATGTCTTCTTGGCAGGCTGGGTGTGCTGGGTTAGCCGGAGCCGGTTCAAACCCGCCCCCGAGCGGCGGAGACACGACGCCGCCGACGGTGTCGCTGACGGCGCCGACGAGCGGGGCCACGGTATCAGGCACGACAACAGTCTCGGCGAGCGCCTCGGACAACGTGGGCGTGGCGAGCGTGCAGTGCCAGCTTGACGGGGCGAACCTGGGCAGCCTGCTCACCGTCGCACCGTACACGTATTCGTGGAACACGACGACCGTCAGCAACGGCTCGCACACGCTGCGAGCGGTCGCCAAGGATGCGGCGGGGAACTCGGCAACCAGCGCGGCGGTGACGGTCACGGTGAGCAACACACCGGCGGACACGACACCGCCGACGGTCTCGATTTCGGCGCCGGCGAACGGGGCCACAGAATCAGGCACGACAACGGTCTCGGCGAACGCCTCGGACAACGTAGGCGTGGCGAGCGTGCAGTTCCAGCTCGATAGCGCGAACGTGGGCAGTCTGCTCACGGCTTCGCCCTACACATACTCGTGGAACACAACGACCACCAGCAACGGCTCGCACACGCTGCGGGCGATCGCTAAAGACGCGGCCGGAAACAGCAGGACCAGCGCGACGGTGACGGTCACGGTGAGCAACACGCCGACGGACACGACGCCTCCGACAGTTTCGATTTCGGCGCCAGTGAACGGGGCCACGGTGTCAGGCACGACAACGGTCTCGGCGAACGCCTCGGACAACGTGGGCGTGGCGAGCGTGCAGTTCCAGCTCGATAGCGCGAACGTGGGCAGTCTGCTCACGGCTTCGCCCTACACATACTCGTGGAACACGACGACGGCCAGCAACGGCTCGCACACGCTGCGAGCGATCGCTAAAGACGCGGCCGGAAACAGCACCACGAGCGCGGCGGTGACGGTCACGGTGAGCAACACACCGGCGGACACGCAGGCGCCGACGGTTCCTACTGGCCTAGCGGCTACGGCGGTCTCGTCTTCCGAAATCGACCTGACTTGGACGGCGTCTACGGACAACGTTGGGGTGGCGGGCTACAACGTATACCGGGACGGGTCGCAAGTCGGGACCAGCACAACTACGTCCTATGCCGACGCGGGCCTGTCAGCTTCAACGAGCTACTCGTACACAGTGGCGGCGTACGATGCGGCTGGAAACACTTCCCAGCCATCGACCAGCGCTTCGGCGACGACCCTTGCGTCGTCCGGGGGTGGAATCCCCTCTACGCTTGGCTGGTACCAGATTCCCAACACACAGATCAGTCCGCTCTGCCCCGGCTACTCCGATATTCAGGGTTCAGGCGGCTGTTCTGCCGTGGTTTATGCTTGGGGCAGTGGCCTGGCAGACACCAAACGCAACCGGATGTTCATTTGGGGTGGCGGACATGTCGATTATTACGGGAACGAGACCTACGCCCTAGATCTAAACGCGAACCCCATCAGCATGCTGCGGCTGACTGATGCCTCTCACGGGAGCGGCATCAGTAATCTCAGTTCGTGCCCGGACGTTTATTCCGACGGGCAGCCAGCGTCTCGCCACGGGTACGCTTCCTTTGAGTATCTGCCGACGCAGGACCGTTACTTCACGCACGGGGCTGGGTTGCCGCCGTGCGGCAATTTCGGCGACGGCATGTGGTGGTTTGATCCCAATAGCGTGAGCTGGACGGAGAAGAATCCCCCGTCGCCCAAGCCGGATCCCGCAAACAACGGCAGCGAGCCGATGCATGCGTACGATTCCGTGACCGATACCATCTACGATCTCGAAGCAAATACGGGCATTTTCTGGCAGTACAATCCTGCGGCGAATACTTGGAAACAGGTTGCCAGTCTCTCCTCCTCAACTTGCAACCAACTCGACGCTAGCGCGGTCATCGATCCCGTCCGCAGGATTTACATCTGCATCGGCGGCGGCGAGTTCCAAAAGATCAGCCTGAATTCCCCCTACACGGTCACGAGCCTATCCGGCTCAAACTGCGGATCGCTGGCGTCAAGCAACGCACCCGGGTTCGCTTTTGATTCCTCGCAAAACCTGTTTGTGGGATGGAACGGCGGTAACACCGTCTACACCTATAACCCGGACACGGACTCTTGCACTTCCCAATCGTTCAGCGGGGGACCGGGCGCCCAACAGCCTGAGGGAACCTATGGCCGTTTCCGGTACTTCCCGTCCCTCGGCGTATTCATCTTGATCAACGATGTTTCTCAGAATGCTTATTCTCTCCGCGTGACAGCTTCGCAATCGGCTCTTCAGAACTTCCAGTCGCGGTGCACACAGACGGGCGTCATTGTCTGCCAGGGCTTTGACTCCGCTTCGGTCTTTACTGCGGCCACGTACCAGAACACGGGCTTCTACTATGAGACGGACTGCCCCACGTGGCCGACACCCTGCGTCCTGCAAGATACGAGCGTTTCCTTCTCGGGAGGCAGCTCTGCCCGATGGGACATTTACGGCAACACCGGAGAAAATGCGGAAGGAAACTGGTTCCAGCAATTCCCGCAGACCTTCGGCCCAAACTCCACTTTCTACGTACAGTATGCTTTCCGTGCCGACCCCAATTGGGTGTCGATCGACTGGACGCAGACCGGCACGCCCGGCGACAACACCGCGCCGAAGCTCTCCATCTTCCACAACCACGTCTCCACCTGCGCGCAAGAGGAGATTACGTTTCACGACCACAACTCGTGGACCACGCCGACGGGATACTCCGATTGCGGCGCCTACCACTTCTCGACGGCGCTCGACGGCGTGACCTACACCGAGAGTACGCCGTACCTCTTGCAGCAGGGTTTCACAGCCCCGGCACCTTTCACCGGAGAGGATTGCCAGTGGACCAGTACGACGCCGAGTGGCACCTGCTTCAGGATACAGCCCAGCACGTGGTACACCTTCTACTTCAAGATCCACGTGGGAGGGTGGGGCCAGGCGAACAGCAGCATAGAAGCTTGGTTCGCCCCCCAGGGGCAGGGTATGAAGAAATTCATCAACGTCACCGGCTTTACGCTCAATCAGGATTCCGGTGTGAATGGCTTCGATGCCCTGACCTTGACGCAGTTCATGACGGGAAAACAGGCTTCGGTGGCGCATGCCACCGCTCATGTTTGGTATGACGAGCTGATCGTATCCACGAATCCGATCCCCCCACCGACGGGACCGACACCATAAAGATCACAGGTCTGACAAGCCGAATCTCTCGGGGCCACCCCGAGAGATTCGGATCTTGCCGCAGTTGTTGCCGGCACGATTAGCACGCGGGTCGCAATCCCCCCTGCCACGCATTCGAAAGAGGGAACAGCCAGCCAATCGGCCGGCAAACTCCGTGTGATATCATGAACTCGCTTCGACTGGGCGGCAGCGCCGTGAAGGCGTTGGGTATCCTAGTCGCTGGAACGGGGGGACAGCATGAGATCGATCCGGGGCGTGACCTGGGTAGGATTGGGTATCCTGCTTGGTCTGTCCTTCTCGGTTTGCTACAGAGCCCTTGCGAACCGCGGTCTTGGACCCGGCCATTCGGCTAGGCCCACTTCCGACTCTCCGACCGCAGGAGAATCTGGCCCCGGCGGCCATGGGCGCAACCCGGAGCCGACGCTGCCGGCAGAACTCCAGGACTTCCCGACGCGTTGCCGTCAACTCGGAGTCCTCGTGTGCCAGGGTTTTGATTCGCCTGCTGATTTCATCAAGGCCGATTGGCCCGGAACAGGCCTGTACCCCGCGTGGGATAAGGTGATGCGAGGAGTTCAAGATACTCAGGTCAAAGCCTCCGGAGCGTCTTCTCTTCGATTCGAGATCCCGGAGTACTCCGGACCGAACGCGTCGGGCTATTGGAGACAGTTCATCGGTCGCAGTTTTGGCGAGCATTCCACATTTTACGTCCAGTTTCGGCAACGGTTCTCCCCTGAGATGCTAACCAATTCCTGGGGCGGAGAGACCTCCTGGAAGCAAGTCATCATTCACGGTCCCGAGTCGACTTGCGCCGACGTGGAAATCACCACGCACAACCACAATCGCTGGGGCACTCCGACGATTTACACCGATTGCGGCGAACGTGGCTTGTACACCGAATTGGACAAGAAGACTCCCAACCCCAATTCAAGACCTCCCTACCTGCTTCAGCAGGGCAACTTTGCCTGCAAGTGGACGGACACGTTTCCTGTGGGAAATTGCTTCCGGTATCCGGTAAACCAGTGGGTGACGTTTTACTATCAGATCTCCATCGGCGATTGGGGCAGACCGAACAGCTCGATCAAAGCCTGGGTAGCGCTGGAAGGCCAACCATACAAGCAATGGGTGAACGTGAATGGCTATGCGCTGTACAACAAAGAGCCGGGCACAAACGACTATAGTTATGTCACGTTGCTGGACTACATGACGAACAAGAACTCACGAGTTAGCGGCGGCCCAACGGCCTATACCTGGTACGACGAGCTCATTGTCTCCACGCAGCCAATTGCCGCCCCGAAATAGCTTGCCATCTCCGGCGCGTTCCTTCGCGAAACCATCGACCACACCAGCCTTGTTAGAGTCGCGCTGGTATATCCAGGAGCGACCGAAAGGACGTTGCTTACGTGCTTATCGAAATGTCCGTTGGCGGATCAGCGAGGATGGTCAACGGATTCGCGGCGCACACTACGAGCAAGAGTAACGACTTGATTTTGTTACAATGACTTGATGGGGAGGGCAGGTTGCGCATGGTAATCTTCTGGCAAGGCGAAGGGATTCTCCGCAAAGTAATCGCGTCGGGACGGTCAGCCCTATGGGGCGGGACCCTGGTGTTTCTGGTCCTCTGGAGCAGTTGGACGGCGGTCCCCGCGGGCGTTCCCCAGAAACCCAACCGGCGCCAGGCAGCGTTTTCTTCCGTTCCGCAACTTCATTTCGAGATTCCGGCTCATGCGGCTCAGCTGGGTCCTGCCAAGAGTGCCTCCACGGACAACCAGATGCCACCCGGCTTTGGTTGGCATCGGCTCGCGCAAACGCAGTTGGCCCCTCTTTGTCCGGACAACGCCGCAATCCAAGGAAACACGGGATGCAGGGCGGTGATTTCCACTTGGAGTGGCGGAATCGCAGACACACGAAGGAATCGCCTCATTCTCTGGGGCGGCGGGCATAGCGACTATTTCGGAAACGAAGTCTATGCGCTTGATCTTAATCGCGGGACGATGCTGCGGTTGACGGACCCCAGTCCGGTGGACAATGTGAATAGCTGTCCAGAAGCCTATCCCGACGGCCGCCCCGTTGCACGGCACACCTACAACGGGCTGGTATACCTTCCCCGTGAAGACAAGATGTTTGCTTATGGCGGGGGCAAATCCAGTTGCGGTTCCTTGAGTATGGGAACCTGGATTCTGGACCTTTCCAACCTTCAGTGGACGCGGATGGATCCTCACCACGGTGCGACGCCGACCTATGCTCCCGGTGTTGATGCGGACTACGATCCCAACACGGGAATGATCTTCTTATCCGACACGGCCAACTTCTTCAAGTACGACCCCGGATCGAACAAGTACACTTTGCTCAGCGAGCTTTACCACGTGGACTACCACTTGACCGGAGTTATCGATCCAGAGCGAAAGCTCTTTTTGATGTTTGGCGGCCCAGGACAACTCTGGGCCATCGATGTCGGCCGTCACTCGAACTATGTGGCCAAGGACTGGTCCCAGAGCGCCAAGGGTTGCGATGCTCTGACGCGCGCCGCATACCCGGGCTTGGCATACGATCCCGTTCAGAAACTAGTTGTCGGCTGGGCCGGCGGCGACACGGTGTATCTCTTCGACCCGGAAACGCGCACTTGCACGCCGCGAACGTACGCGGGGGGGCCTGGTGCAGCTCAGGAACACGGCACCAATGGGCGATTCCGTTATTTCCCCGAACTCGGCATTTTTGCGGTGGTGAACGATTGGAAGCAGGATGCCTTCGTCCTTCGCCTTACTCTACCAAGTCGCGAAGCACACTGATCGTCGCAGGGTGCTTCGAGGAGTTCTGTTGAGTTCGGAATCTCTTGAAGAGGGCCGGTGATGTCACACCACACGCTTTCGCTAGCCGAGCTGCGCTCTTCGCGCTTCTGCGTCATGATGCTTGGGGCTTGAGGACGTGTTGACCCGCAAACCGACAACGTCGAGGCGTTTGGCCCTGCTCTCACTGGCGCTGGTCATTCTCCTAATGGGTTTGATCTGGCTGCCTGAGATCCAACGCTACTATGTTTTGCCACAGAGGATTTCGGCCGCCGCAGTGGAGTCTGGGCGAGCGCAACCCTCGGATTCCACGCTCGAGGAGATTCGCGCGTATCGCTTGCTGCCACGCGAATGGAGCAGCGATGCGGAATTGACTGCGACTGCGGAGAAGCTGCTTCACGGAAAGGCTGAAGTGCCGGGATATGCGCCGATGGAGATTCACCTCCCCTTCTCTCCATCTGATCTCGATCGTGGCTCCAGCCTTTGGCAGTTGCAGTTCTCGGGACTGATTGTGCCTGAGATACTGCTCGAAGCGTTCCGGCGCACCGGACGCGAGGAGTTCTATTCAGCGGCGCGAGACGTCATCCTGGCGTGGGCAGTCTTCGAAAGCAGTGCGTGGGTGAACCGCGGATTGCTCTGGAACGATCACGCCATTGCCGCCCGGATCCGCACGCTGGTGGATTTTTGGGGCATCTACCGGCACCGGCCGGATTATCGGCCCGACGTGGCGCGTGCGGTCTGGTCATTTGTTGCCCGATCCGCCGAACTTCTGGCAAAGCCTGGTCGGTTTACCTTCGCCACCAACCACGGCGTGATGCAGAATCTGGCTCTGTGGCAGGTCTGCATCGCATTTCCATCGTTGCCCCGTGCCGAAGAGTACAAACATCTCGCGTTCTCCCGCCTGATGGACCAGATGGCTTTCTACGTTGGACCCGATGGCGTAGTTCTCGAACACTCGGCGGAATATCACGAGTTCGGGCTCTATCTTTTCGGCGTGGCGATGCGCTACGCCACGCTTCTCAATCTGGAGGTGCCCGCGGATTGGATCGGGAAGTACCGAGAGGCAGAGAACTTCTACGCCTTGATTCGCCGGCCGGATGGTTCCCTGCCGATGTTTGGGGATACCGGGGATGGTAGAAGGCCGGAGGGCGTGCCGGTCGCGGAGGTTGATGCGCAGGGGCGTGCCGGCCGGCTCACGCCAGGCAAAAACTGGAAACCACGAGATCCATTCGGGCTCTATCCCCTAGCCGGGTATGCCGTCTTTTGGGATGGCATCCCATCATGGCCTTCCCCCCAGGATCTCTCGCAAACCGTTTTAGCGTGGTCCAACTATCCCGGACACGGCCACAAGCATGCCGACGAACCGAGCGTCTTGCTATGGGCCGACGGACAAGCCTGGTGGACGAACGTGGGCTACTGGCTTTATGACGATCCCGATCGCCCCCGCGCAGAATGCTGGGAGGGTGCTAATGCCCCGCATTTGCTTGGGGAAGTCTGCGGCGGCCACCGCGCCTCAAACCTGGTTTCCTTCACCCATTCGCCCGGACTATTCGCCGCCGAGGCGGAGCGAAGCGGGCCCGGCTCTCTTGTAATTCGGCGCCAGGCGGTGCACGTTAGCCCTTCGATATGGGTTTTGGTGGATCATTGTGCCGGTGCTCCCCAGAGAAGCGTACAGACGATTTGGACCGTTGCGTCCAATGTGCGGCTCGATCGCGGAGCCGTGCTGGGTGAATACTTGCTTTCGGCGGATGGAGTGAAGAGCCGACTGCGGGCGTATTTTCTGGGCCCGTCCTCCATGACGGTCAAGGACCTTCGCGGAAGCCGGGACCCGTTTGCCGGCTGGGTCAGCGCCCGTGGGAAACCTCATCCGACGGGCGCGGTGGTTACGGAGCAACCTGCGGAAGGCGCATGGGCCGTGACGATCTGGGTTCTGGACGATGGGGCAGGAGACGACGGCGTATCGGAAGCTCTTCCGCCCAAGCTCGAATGGGACGATGCTCAGAACTGGAGAGTGTTGGTTTCGCACAAGTTGGGCGTGGAGGAGGTCTCCCGGCGGGGAGACGAGCTTTCTGTCCTTCAGGCGCAGGAGGGGCGGTACATCCGAACTACTTCGGTTCTGTCAAAGCCGCCTTCGGTGGTGTCCAGCCAAATTGCCACGGTGCGCGCAAGCTTTCAAGCAGCCGCGGAACGCTATCCGCGCGTTCGGGATCTGTTTCCCTACCGGCTGCGCGCGGCGGGTGCGGTTCTAGGTTTCTTCGCCTTGCAGGAACTGTTCTTCTTCGTGTATCTGCGCGTGAATGGAAAACACCCGATCGCGCTCAGGTGCTTGGCGTTGCTGGGATGGGTGGGAATAAGCGTTTGGGTGCCGCTCTTCTATCTGCGCGCTGGTTAGCCCCCGAGTCAGGCAGGGCCCTTCCGGTCGGCCGCTAGACCGCGCCAGTCCTCCAGTCTGAACCGTCGAGGTAGATGCGGCACCAGACCTCGAGCATGATGAGCGCGAAGAGGTGGTCGGTGTAGTCGCGGCGCTGTTCCTGATGCGCAGCGAGGATGCTTTCGATCGCCGGCCAGTGGAACAAGCCCCGCCGGCACACTTGTTCTTCGGACAGCAGTTCGCGGATGAGCGGCTTTAGATCCTCACGCAGCCACGCGCCCACCGGCGCGCCGAATCCGCGCTTCTTCCGTGCGATCACTTCGCGGGGCAGCCATGGTGCGACGGCCTTCTTCAGCAGATACTTCAACGTCAGGCCACGCACTTTCAGCGAGGACGGCATTCGGCTGGCCAACTCCACCAATTCGTAATCGACCAGAGGCGCACGGCATTCGATCGACGCAGCCATGCTCATGCGGTCGGTTAGTGCCAGAAGGTCGTCGGGCAGAGAAGTCTTCAAATCGACGTAGATGATGCGGTTCAGGCTGTCTGCTCCGACGCAGCGCGCGAAATACTTCCGCAGAGTGTCGGCCGCCGCGTCGCCACCGGCTGGCCGAGCAGGCCTGTCCGAACGCAGCAAGTCCCGCTGGATCTCCGGGGCTAAGAGAGTTACGTAGCTCATATAGCGCTCCGCAGGATCCAGCTCTGCCGTCTTGACGAAGGCGGCGGCGTAACGCGCGTAATCCTTCCACATGGAGCTGCGGTCCTGCGGGACGTGCCGGAACACGGCTGGCAGCCAAGTTCGCCGAACCGGTCCCGGCAGTAGCCGATACCACCGCCGCACGCTGTCGCCCAGATAGCGGCGATAACCGCCGAAGAGTTCGTCGCCACCCACCCCGGACAGAATGACGGTCACGCTCTCGCGCGCCAGCTTGGATACCAGGTAGGTCGTCAGACAAGCGGAATCGGCGATCGGCTCGTCGAGGTGCCACACGAGCCTCGGCAGCAACTCGCTGACTTCCGGGCGAACGATGATCTCGTGATGGTCGGTGCCGAACGCGCGGGCGACGACCTTGGCGTAAGGCAGCTCATTGTAGTAAGCATGTTCCCCTTCGTAGCCGATGGAGTAGGTTTTCACGGGGCGGCCCGTCAGGCGCGCCATGGCCGCGACGATCGTGCTCGAATCAATTCCGCCACTGAGGAACGCGCCGAGGGGCACATCGCTCACCAGTTGCGCACGAACCGTCTCGAGCAGCTTTGCGCGGACGCGCTCCAGCCATTCTTCTTCGGACCGGTTCTCCACCTCGCCTGTGGGCGCATCCCAATACTCGCAGTCTTCGATCCGGCCTTTCTCGACGAGCAGGTAATGCCCCGGCAGAAGTTTTTCGATGCCATCGAGGAGCGTCAAGGGAGCCGGCACATAGCCGAGCGCGAGATACTCTTCGAGCGCCTCCGGGTTTATCCGGCGCGGAACTCCTTCGACTTGCAGGATGGATTTCAGCTCGGACGCAAACAGCAGCCGGCCCGCCTCTCGCCGAACGTAGAGGGGCTTCTCACCAATGCGATCCCGGCCGAGAATAAGGCGCTCACGCCGGACATCCCAAAGCGCGACCCCGTACATTCCCCGCAGCCGTTTGAAGAACCCAAGGCCTTCTTCCTCGTAGAGGTGGGCGATGACCTCGGTGTCCGTGCGTGTGCGGAATCGATGGCCTTTAGTTTCGAGTTCGGCTCGCAAATCCAAGAAGTTGTAGATCTCGCCGTTCAAGACCAGCCAGACGGTTTCGTCTTCATTGGAGATGGGTTGGTGGCCGCCGGATACGTCGATGATGCTGAGCCGGCGCATCCCCAGGCCCACTCGAGTCCCCTCGTAGTGACCGTGGTCGTCCGGACCGCGGTGTTCGATCACCCCGCCCATACGGGTGAGAAGCGCCCCGAACGGCGCGCCGCCGCGCGTGAAATCCTCTACTCCATAAATTCCGCACATGGAACGCTTAGTTCCTTTCCGTATCGTTGCGTGCGAGCGTGGAATGCGCTACCGGCCACAACTCTCCGCTTTCTGTGGCACAGGCGCCGACGTTCCATACTTCAGTTCATCCAGACACTTGGCCAATTCTCTCGCCTGGTTGCGCCGCGCATAGCGCTGAATCTTCTGCGCATCCGGCAGCGGAAGCGTCCCGGCGCGCAGCGCGCTCAGAAACACGGGCAATTGACGATAGATGTCGTTCTCCTCTGCGAGATTCACGATGGTCGCACCTCCCACTTCCTTCAGCAGCGCTGCCGTGTCGCCAGTGTGAGTCGTCAGCGCGAAAACCGGTTTGCGCAAGCGAAGATACTCGTAGGCCTTGGCGGGAATCTGGTGATCGCAGTTCGCGGCTTGAAACAGCAGCAAGGCGTCCGCATCAGCGCACTCTTGCAGGGACTGCCGGTAAGGCACGTGCGGCAAAAACTGGATCAGATCTGCGATTCCCGCATCGACTACCATTTGTTGAAAAAGCCCTTCCGACCCAGCCGCCCGGAACGCAACGCCCAAATCGGCCGCACTGACGGTGCCTTCCCGTTTGAGGCGAGCAAGCGCGTGAAAGAACGGCCGGGGATCACGCTCCTCAGGATAGAGCAGACCGGTATGCAGCAGGTGGACGGGCCGCCCGGCTATGACCGGGCCTGGTTTATTCGCCGTCAGCGACGTGAAGTCCTCTTCATCGTACCCATTGGGAATCAGCAGAAATTTCTCCGCCGTGAGTTCCGGATATCGCTGCAGATACATTCGCCGCGTGGAAGCGGCCGTGAAGATCACCCGCGATGCCCGACGCATCGCCTGCCGTTCGATCCAGCGACGCACGCGCCTCGTTCGAGGGTCTTTCGGGTAGTTGTCCTCGGTCATTGAGTCGCGCAGATCCACCACCCACGGTTTCCCTGTCAGGCGATGGAGCAGATAGCCGACCAGAATCGCCGTCGTAATGGGAAACGTTGAGAAGATCACTCCGATTCCGTGCCTCCGCATAGCGCGGAGGCCCGCAGGAACCGCACCGAGTGTCCAGGTCGTCCAGCGGTCCGGAAGCGCCATCCAATCGAGGTAGGAACCGCGGAAGCTCAGATGCTTCTTGGTGTCCAGAGCGAAGGAGCGGATCACCGGCACGCCCGCGGGAACGGATTCGTTACCGCGCGGGTCGATCGATTCGTACGCCCTTGGATGAAGCGTCAGCACGACCGGCTGCCAGTCAAACTCGGGGAGGTAGCGGCAGAACTTCAACGTGCGGAGCAGACCACTGCTTCCGGATTGAGGCGGGAAATGATAGGCCACAAGCAGAACGACCTTCTTCGGCGCGGCTTCCATCTCTCGCGCCATTGGGTCATTGCCGGGCAAGTCTGCTCACGCTTTGAGCGGCCTGTGGCGCCGCAGTGCCGCGGACTCTTCTCACCGCTGCGACGATGGCGTCTAACGCCTCGGAGCCCAGGTTCTGATGGACTGGCAGGAAAACCAGATTGTCATAGAGGAAATCCGCAGCGGGGAAAACTGCCGGATCGACATCCGCCGGCCGCACGCCGCCCCAGGTGACCGCTGGGATGCCTTCGCGCTGGAGCAGTAAGTGTGCATCGGACATCCCGTCGAAACACAATGGAAAAACCCAGGGGCACACGTCAACCGGCAGCTTGTGGTGGAGGGGGGTAATGCCGCTCACCGCTCGGAGGTTCTCGAGCAGAAAGGAATAGTTCTTTCGCCGCCGAGACAAGATGGCTGCAAGATCGGAATGCACCAACAACCACCGCGAGGCGCGCGACATCTTCTGGTCCAGGAGCCGGGGATCGAAATCGGCACGATTGCTGTCCAACTCGAACAGCGGAGCGCTTTCCGGCGTGCGTGTGAGGTGGCGCCAAGCTCTTTTGAGGGACTCGATTCCACGGGAAAAGGCTTTTGCGGCTGGGCTGGCGGATTGCTCGAGAGTGCGGTCAAGAAGGCACTTGGTCACCTTGAGCGTAAAGGGCAGAGTCTCCTTGTGCCACTCGACCGGCAAATCGCCGGATGTCTTCCTCAGACGCAGCTCTCCGCCGTCGTACAGAGGCAGGAACTTCCGCCAACTGAAGACGCTGGCGTCTCCCATTGTGCCGAGGGAATGTCCGCTCACCGCGCTCCCCAATACGTGAGCACAGTCTTCGATGAGCGCCAATCCGCGGCGATCGCAAACGTTTCGGAAGTCCTGAATCCTCTGGGGAAACCCAAAATAGTGCACGGCCATTATCGCTTCCGTGCGGGCGGTGATCTTCGCTTCCATCTCGGTGAAATCCGGTTCGCAATCGCGCCCGACGCCATAGAACCCTACACTCGCGCCGAAAACTTCGAACGGCTCGACAGCCGCCCGGCAAAGGTATGCAGGCAACAGAACATGGGCCCCTGGAGAAACTCCGAGTGCCTTCAGCGCGTAGTAGATGGCATTCCGAGCCCAGAAGAAAAAGTGGGGCTTCGCGGTCCCTTGTTTCCATAGGGCCTTCGCGTGCGGAAGGGCAGTCAGGAACTCCCAGGACGGGAATTGCTCCTTGGGCACGAAAGACGTTCTGGCGGAATTGCTCATCTCATTCGCCCAAGGAGCCTTAGCAAGCGCGCCATCCAGCGGTAACGAAAACAGTTGATGTGATAGAGAGTGCGAATCTCCCTGCTCCACCGCGTGTGCCAGTCCATCACCCGTCCATAGAACTCCACCACGCGAATGCGTCCATCCGCGAAGATCTGCTTCATGATGTCTTCGCGCATCTGGAACGCCGGTGAATATTCATTCATCGCCTCATCGTAGGCGGTTTTCAGGACGATCATCATTCCGTCGCGCACCAGGCAAAGATCGCTGGCGGTCACTTTCTCATTCACTACGAATTGGTAGATGATCGCCTCATCGCGAGAACAGAAATGCTCGAAGACCTCACGGTAGAAACGGCCCTGGGCGTTGTTCTCGCTGACTGCGGTGCCGTCCTTGGCTTTCCAGCCGGTGGATTCCAATCGGCCGTACTCGCGCATGGCCTCCGCGACCTCATCCGCGGACCGGCGCGCGACCAACTCGCCTGTGTAACCTTTTTCTGCCAAGCGCCGCCGGCGGCGGGCCAGGTTATGACGCAGGTTGGCCCCGCGCTGTTTCCAATACTCATCGAACGTTCCCTGCAACGTAATCCGGGCGGTCTGGATGTAGTCGAGCTTCTCGAGGTCGCGGCGGCTCCGCTCGAGCGGAATTGAGGCGTAGTCAGGGTCTTGCTGCAGCACACTCAACTCCACCGCGTAGCTGGGCAAATCCCGGATGATCTCCTGCAGTCGTTCCCCGGTCTGGTCAGACTGGCCAAAGAGCAACAAGCCAATGGGCGCTTGGGAAGGCTGGAAGGTTTCCCATCGCCCGGCGCCCCTCCGAACGAGCAAGGCCATGCCGGCATCAGATGCGTCGATTCCCAGCGTCACATGTCCGTCTCCAAAATGCTTCAACAGCGGAGATACGAAACCCGAATCCAGAAGGATGTGGTTACCCCGCGCCTGATTGATACTGTCCCAGGCGGTACGTTGCCGTTCGAAGTTGCCCGATGCGGATTGGAATTCCCATTTCATAATTTTGAATGGCGCCTCAGCGCGAATCTGCTTGGCACCCCAGCGGTGATGACGCGGATGCGAAATCCTCAGCCTCTCCGCGGGCACACACGAGCACATCCTGGCCGGTGTCTACGCAAATCTCCGGCGGCGTGGGGTGACTCAGGAAGCCCAAGGGACTTGCTGAGCGCGCATAGGCTCCCGACTGGAAAACCCCGAAGAAGTCGCCGATCTCCGCGCGCGGCAGTTCGACGCCACGGGCCAGGGTGTCGAGCGGCGTGCAGAGCGGTCCAGCCACGTCCACCGTTTCTTGTGCCGGAGCGCCAAGCTTGTTCACCAGCGCCACCGGATAGTTCCGCTTGATGGTCTGTCCGAGATTGCCGGAGGCCGCTAGATGATGGTTCATCCCGCCATCGAGAATTAAAAACTTCTTGCCCCGAGAGACTTTGATATCGTTCACGCGCGCAACATAAACGCCCGCTTCGCCGACCAGGAAGCGTCCCGGCTCGACCAGAAACTGCGTCCCCTGGAATGCCGCGTCGGCTTCAACCTCCCCAAAGAGCGCCTTGAGTTCCGAGCGCAATTGCTCGAGATCGAGTTCTTTCTCGTGCGCGAAATACGGAATTCCCAAGCCGCCGCCGAAATCCACGGTAAGCAGAGGTCCGCCGATTCGCCGAGCCGCTCGCCGCGCGACATCCAGACCATGACGATACTGATTGGCCACTATACTCGCGTCCAGAATCTGTGTGCCAGCGAACAAGTGAATCCCGCGAAGCACAAGGCATTGATCGGCCAGCACCTGGGCAAGAACTTCGTCGAGGATTTCTTCGTCCAGGCCAAAGGCTGCCGGGCGGCCGCCCATGCGCATAGCCCCGCCCTCGGCTTCACCCGCAGGATTCACGCGAATCGCGATGCGCGCTCTTACTCCCAGCCGCCGGCCGATGTCTCCGATCCGCTGAGCTTCGGTCAAAGACTCAATGTGGATTTCGCCGATGCCGCGTGAAAGGACCAGCGTGAGCTCAGCTTCCGTCTTTCCGGGTCCCGCAAAAAGCATCCGCGCGGGCTGACAACCTGCCTGCAGGGCCCGGTGAAACTCCCCGGCCGAGGCGATTTCCAAGCCGCAACCACGCGAAAGGAAGTGCCGCAGAATGGTTCGGTTCGGATTGGCCTTCACCGAGTAGCAAATCTGGAAGCGTGCGGGCAGAGCACCGCGCAAGGCGGCGAGCTTGCGGTCCAGTATCTTCATGTCGTACACAAACAGGGGTGTTCCATACTTCTCGGCCAGCAGTCGGACAGGAATCCCCCCTACGACCAGCTCGCCGTGCGAGACGCCGTGGTATTGCTTCGCCAAAGATAAAGCCAAATCATCCATCACAATCCTTCGCGGCGCCGCAACGCAGGATAATCCACCTTGCCACTGCTGGTTTTTGGCAGTTCGCTCAACACCTCGATTGTCTTAGGCACCATGTAACGAGGCATTTTCTCCGCACAGAACTCCAACAGGGCTCCCGCATCAGCCGTCTGGCCTTCGCGGGGCACAACAAACGCCTTGATCGATTGGCCGAGCACTTCATCCGGGATGCCGATCACGGCTGCGCCGCGTAACTTGCCCGTCTGGAACAGCACTTCCTCCACCTCGGTCGGACTGATGCGAAAACCCGATGACTTGATCATGGTGTCTCGGCGTCCGATGAAGTAGAGAAAACCGTCTTCATCCATTTTCACCAAGTCACCGGAATAACAGACCCTCTCGCAATCACCCATCTCCCGGGGGAGCAGGGGGTTCGGCCGCAGCGCGCGCGCGGTGTCTTCCGAACGGTTCCAGTAGCCCAGTGAAACGGTCGGCCCGCGATGCACGAGCTCGCCGATTTCACCCGGTTTGCAGAGTTCTCCGCGATCGTTGAGCACAAGAATCTCGGTGTCTGGAATGGCCTTGCCCATCGACGTGGGACGCCGGTCCAGTTCTTCCGGCGGCAGGTACGTGGACCGGAAAGCCTCCGTGAGGCCGTACATCAGGAATACCTTGGTCGTGGGCAACGCTTCACGAAGTACCTTCAATACCGCCTGCGGCATCGCACCGCCGGTGTTTGTAATGTAACGCAAGTGCGGCAGCGGCTGCTTGGCGAGCGTCGAGTTCGGCTGCGCCAGCAGACTCCACAATGTCGGCACGCCCGCGAGGCCGGTAATCTTCTCCTTGATCAATGCCTGGACAATCTCGCGCGCAAACATGAAATTGATCAGCACCAGGGTGCCGCCCTTTTCAAAGGCGGTCATCAGTTGATTCATGCCCGCGTCGAAACTGAACGGAAGTGCTGCGAGGATGCGGTCGGACTCGGTGATTTCCAGATACGCCGAAACGATTCGGCTGCCGGCGACTATATTCGCATGACTCAACATCACGCCTTTCGGTTTGCCTGTCGAACCCGAAGTGTACAGAATCGCAGCAAGGTCTTTCTCGATGCTCGTTTCCCGCCAGGTGGCTGGCTGCTCCCGCCGGCAGAACTCCCCAAAGGGGTAAACGGGAATTCCGGTTTCCGGAAGCCCATCTTCGCCCACCACGATCACAAATTCGAGGGAAGCAATCTGCGGCAAGACCTCTGCAAGTGATGCGAGCTTCGCCGCCGTCACGATGAGCCCCTTCATGCCGCAGTCATTCGCGATGTGCATCACTTGTTCGGCGTGCAGCAACGCGTTGATCGGCACATACACCGCTTCGGCGCGCGAAATCCCGAAGATCGAAATAACCTGAGGCACCGAAGCTTCGAGATAGATTCCTACGCGATCCCCGCGGCCAAGACCCGTTTCACGCAAGCCGGCAGCGAGCCCCGCCGTGCGCCTGTCCACCTCCCGGTAGGTCAGCCGCTCTTCCCCATGCACGAGCGCCTCCTTCCCCGGGACGCGCCGGGCGCTCTCGCGCAACAAATGCCAGATCAGGAAGTCCATAGTGGTTTTTGAGAATGGGTTACAATTCCCACCTTTCTCAGTTCGTCGTCGCCGTCGAACCTCTCTTGGCCCGCACAAATGCGCTCACGGCTTGCAGCGACTCGAAGTTCTCCGGCGAGAGTTCCTCGTCGGAAACCTGCAGCGCAAACTCCGCTTCGAGGAAATGGACCAGGTCGAGCATCCCGAGCGAATCGATCATGCCGCTTTCCAGCCATTTCTCGTCCGGCCTGACCCCCTTCTTCCGGGCCAGTGGAAAGTGCGCCAGGATGAACTCCCGAATCCGGTCCTCCGTCGTCCCGTCCTGCTCCATAGCTTCTCCTAATGCCTCAACTATCGCGCTCGTTCTTCATCACGCACCAATCTCGCTGGAAGGCTGACAGCGATATCGACCCTCCAGGGCGCGTGTAAACCACGATGGGAGCCCCCTCGCGTCGCCGGAAACCGGCACGTGCAAAGACACCGCTCCAGGGGTGTGCATCTCCGGCGTTCAGACTCACAGTTCGTACGCCACGCTGCCTCAGCAGATCGACAGCTCCGTTCAAGAGCCGCGCAATCACTGCGGGCTCTTCCACGGACAGCATATCTTCGATCATCCCGTCGGCTGCAACCCGCGTGAAGATGACGTACCCAATCAGTGTACCAGCGCGGTAAGCCTTTAGAATCTGGTGCGCCGTGTTTGGTTGAGCGTGGTAGCGCCAATTCAAGAACTCTGCTGCGCACACCGTGCGCACCCCCAGTTGCGTGCGGAGCTGTTGATCGAGCACGCTGAATTCTTCTCCACAGGAACCTTCGTGGAGCACCAGTTCGCACGCGCTCCGTTCGCCCTTCCACCCAAGCCGGGTCAGGGCGACGCTGGCAACTGCACCTAGCCCCCTGGCCACGATTCTCGATCTCACAACCTTCTCGATCTGACGGTCCACCCGTAGCGGTTTGGCCCAGCGCACGAGCGTCCCAATCTGTTGAACTCCCAGTCGTTTGTACACAGCCATCATGCTCTTGCTGGGGAAGTCGTAGCAAAACTCAAAGGGTGATGCAACCGCCTCGAGGCACGCGCGTTGCAGCTGGAGTGCAGGGCCCAGGCTCCGGCACTTCTCCTCCAGGCAGAAATCGCCGAGGACCCAGGCCGACATTTCGATTCCTTGGAAATAGACTCTCCGCGGAAACGCTGCAGCTGCGCCGAACACAGCGCCACTTGCGGCGTCGCAAGCTACCCAGGCCCGCGCACTCCCGAAGGGGCACGAATGGTACAACCACTCGAAACGTCGCTCGTCGGAATCTGGAGTTAGATGTCGCCGGAAGAGCTCGATGAGCTCCGCTCGGTCAGATTCCAGGGCCGCGCGACGAATTTGAATCGACAATGCTATGAGCCAGCCTCGTCTCAGCAGATATGGCCTTGAGCGGCCGCCTTACCCAAAGATTCTAGACTAGACAACACAAGTTCACGTGGCAGCTTTATCGGGACCGCGAAGGGCACACAAAGCACCAGGTGCTGTCGGCATCACGCGGCCTGAATACGACAATCGTTGACATGCAAACCATCTGCCAGAGGGCCCTCTAGTGTGGCTCCTGACACGACCTAACCCGCAGAATCTATTGGGCCTTGGCACGCCTTTCTCGAACTGACCGTTGTCTACCTGGAGGACTCCCCCGAATCCAGCACCCTCTTGCCAGAATTAGGAAAATGTCTTCACGTCTGCTGCGAAGAATAACCTAGAATCGAGCGGGAATCGTTTGTCTTGGGCAACTAATTGATAATCCACGCACTTGTGCCCGTTCTCAGGTGAGGACGGACTCCCAGTGGACCTTGGTTCCTCACGGGTTGCAGTGCGAAACGGAATCCCGCGAGTCAATTCGCGTATTGGCAGACCGACACCCGAAGCTAGTGGGGTTGGGAGATACTACGTGATCAGCTATGAGCATTCTGGGCCTAACTTCTCCAAAGTCAGCAAATTAACGACAAACAACGTCAGTCGACGGCAGTGGCTTTGATTTGGCCCACGAAGTGCTGACCTCGTACCTTTGACTCTAGTGTTTGTTCTGGGCCGACGGTCCCCTCCTCGATCTGCATGGTTGCAGGAATGCGGCTGTTCTTGGGGGGAGCTCGCCGAAACCGGCCAATCGGACCAAGTAACGTAGCGGAGCCCGAGGTAGCAACATGCTGAAGATAGGTGGCCAGAAGGTTCCAACTTCCTTGTTGGTGCTGATAGCCACTGATTGCGTTTTGATCACCATCGGTTTGCTGTTGGCGACTGTGGTGCGTTTTTATGGGAGAGACTATGGGCCGGTGGTTTTCTACTTGGCGAGCTGGAGGACTTTCTTCCGGTTCCTCCTTGTCATTCTGATCTGTGAAGTGTCCCTTTATTTCAACGATGTGTATGATTTCCGGCTGACGAGTACGCGAAGCGAGATCCTGATACGCATGCTGCAGGCGTTCGGGGTGGCCTGTTTGTCGCTGTCGGTCTGCTACTTTATCGATCCGGATATAGGAGTTGGCCGCGGAATCGCCGCACTGGCAGCGCCGATCGTTGTCGGCCTTACGCTGGGTCGGCGCTTGCTTTGGGCACAGCAGGGTCCTTTGACGGGTTCGGCAGAGCGCATACTCATCATGGGGACAGCTCCCACGGGAATCTCGCTTGCGCGCGACATCCTCGCGCGCCCAGAGTTGCGGCTCAAGGTTGTGGGGTTTCTCGACGAGAGGGGCGAGAACATCGGCAAATCGCTCGTCAATCCGGGGATTATCGGGGCCACGGCAGACGTAGAGACAATCGTTGAACAAGAGAAGATCGACCATGTCGTGATCTCGTTGACGGAACGCCGTGGCCGTATGCCAGTCCGGCAACTTCTGCACGTGAAATTCGCCGGGGTTTGCGTGGAAGATGCTCATAGCTTTTACGAGCGCATGACGGGGCGCATTGTCCTCGAACGTCTTTCTCCGAGTTGGCTGATCCTCTCCGACGGTTTCCGCAAGTCGGCCCTGCTGACTTGGGTTAAGCACTTGGGTGACGTTTGCGTTTCCCTCCTTGCTCTGATCGTCTGTCTCCCATTGCTGAGCTTGGTTGCCTTCGCCATCTGGATCGAGTCGGGTTCGCCGATTCTGTTTCGTCAGGAACGCACAGGTCTTCGGGGCCGTACTTTCCAGATGCTGAAGTTCCGTTCTATGTACAACAACGCTGAGCAAAAGGGCCCTCAGTGGGCCGCCGCCGCCGATCACCGCATCACATATGTGGGCCGATGGATCCGGAAGTTCCGTATCGACGAGCTGCCCCAGTTCCTCAACGTCCTCCGCGGCGAGATGAGCATCGTGGGACCCCGTCCAGAGCGGCCACACTTTGTCGCCATGCTCGAGGAAGAAATACCCTTCTACGGTCTGCGCCACTCGGTTCGGCCGGGCATCACCGGGTGGGCACAGGTGAAGTATCGGTATGGTGCCAGTGTGGAGGAAACCAAGACGAAACTAGAGCACGACCTGTTTTACATCAAGCACCTTTCCTTCATACTGGATCTCGTGGTGCTCTTCGAGACTGCAAAGGTCATGCTCTCTGGCCGCGGTGCGAAGTGAACAAGATTGTTCGGCCCGCTGCTCCGACAGGAAACGAGGAAAAAGGAGGGCGGCTGCTTCCTACGGCGCATACACCTTCAACACCCGAACGCAGCACGCGCCTTCTTGACACGCTTCTAGTGGCTTCCTGGGTCTTCGGCTATGCCTGTGTTCTCTCCCTCTATCGCCTGATCAGGCTTTTGGATTCCCGGTCCGGAGGGTACTGAACCCCGATCCGCCTCATTGTTCGTTCTTGGTGCCAGATGCCTACCAGAGGCCGGCCTCCTGAGCGGGAATGTTGTGAATGACTTTTCTTGATTTGAGCACATGGCTTCCGACCCCCCCTAATCCCACGCGTCCTGCTCTTGTAAGTCAACCCATTTCATATAGTTAGCCCCGCGCCAAATCTGCCTCAAAGTGGACTCCACGTTGCTTTACGCACCTAGTCAGTCTCGGCGGACGCTCATCAACGACAAGGAGTACGTTTTGTCTAGGATTCTCAGATACTTTTCGCTTACAACGTGTTTGTTTTCAATGCTCGTTTTCTTTGGGAGGGTTAGTTCGGCTCGGGCACAGGAAGACCCAGCCGCCAAGAAGACAGAGCAAGCTGTAGCCGCGCAGGGAACCGACCCGGCGGACAAAAAGCCCACCCAACGTGCTGCAGATGACCCGAAGCAGAAGGTGGCAACGGACACGGTGCAGCCTCCACCTGGATACAGAATCGGCGCAGACGACGAGCTGATGATTTCCGTGTGGCACGAGCCGGAGTTCTCCCAAGCTGTTGTCGTGCGCCCCGACGGAATGATTACGGTTCCTCTGCTAAATGATGTGCGCGTTGCCGGTCTGACGACAGATGAAATGCAGGCGCTGTTGACCGAGAAGCTCAAGGGCCTGGTCAACGAACCGCAGGTGACCATCATCGTCAAAGCTGTGAAAAGTCAGAGGGTCTTCATCGTGGGCGCAGTTGCAAAACAGGGTGTGTACCCTGTGGGCAGCGGTCTCACCGTGCTTCAACTGATCGCGCAGGCGGGAGGGCTGGGACCCTTTGCCAAGACGGGAGCCATCTACATCCTCCGGAATCAAGCTGGCAAGCAAACGCGAATGCCGTTCAACTACAAGAGGGCTCTGTCTGGCAAGGGGCTTGACCCCGTCCTACAAACCGGGGACATGGTAGTTGTCCCTTGATCCGGGTGCCTGAGTGGCTTGTGACCGTAGCGCGGAGCTAGGAGGTAATCATCAGTGAATCGGGAAGCTAGAACGGCAATTGTATGGCTGGGGATGTCACTTGTGTTCCTTGCTGGTGCGGTGTCGGCGCCCGCTCAGGATGATAACTCCTCCAAAGAGGCGCAGGGTCAACCGCCGAAGCCTGCTGGGACCACGGGAGTCTGGCCGGCTGCGAACACGGATGACGACGCCAAGGCTGCCCCGGCCGCAGAACAGGGTCCTGTCAATCAGTACGATGGCTCAATCAAGCAGGCGGGCACGGGGCTGCCACTTTTGGGCACGTCAACGACACCACTGCGCTGGGGAGACTTCTCGATTGGCAGCTTTGAGTACTTCGGCATTCATGACAAATTCGTTCCTGTCGGGGCGAACCCGGCGTTTCTTACCAACCTTTCGATTCTCCGCACCAGTCTTGTGTTCGACCGCATGGTCTTCAAGAATCGTATATTCCTGCAGTACTTGCCACAGCTGGCAATCTACAACGGCCAGTTCCACGCCAATGCAGGCGCAAACAACGCGGTGGCGTTCGGCTGGGTCTTCAGCCTGACCCCCCGTATGACCGTGACCGTGCAAAACGGATTCTTGCAGGTCCACAGCAACCAGCTCATCCCAGAGCATTACTTAGCAACTGACGCGTACGCGGGTGCGGTGGTCCAAAACAACTTCCTCGATACCAATGGAAGCTTCTTGGCAGACACGGTGACCGCCACCCTGAAATATGACCTGAGCTCGCGCACGAACTTTACGATTTCTCCTATGTACCGCTATGCGCAAGCTACCAATAATCTACCCAACTACCTCGCGAACGGGCAGACCTACCAAGGTGTGGCTACTTTGGGCCACGCCCTCTCGCCCCGGCGCACGATCGGGATCATGGAGTCCTATCAGGTCTTAAGAGAAACGGCGGCAACCGTTCCCGTATACGCCCGTTTCAACACCGCGGGTGTGTTCTACAGCGAGCAAGTCCTCCGGTCGATGTGGGTCACCGGCAATCTCGGAGCCGACCATGAGAGCTACTCCGATCGTCCCGGTGCGGCGCCCTGGGGTTTCTCGGGAGGGTTCACCCTCCTGGAAGACTTCTCCAAGAGAGTGGGTTTAGCACTTGCGTACACACGCGGCGTCATGTTCGACAATTATGTAACGACGCGGCGTTCGGACCGCGTGGATGCTTCTCTCGGGTTCCACATCACCCGTCGGCTCGTGTGGAGCAACTCTGGCGGCTACTTCCGAGAAATCGGGCCAGAGCCGCACACGACCGGGAAATACGCCCAGTCGGGGATTAGTCTCGGCCTCTTTTCTCATGTTGAGCTGTTCTCGACCTACGTTCACAGTTTTCAAGCTTCCAGCACGCCGCAGATCCTTTCGGGCACTCGCGACACAGTGGCGTACGGCGTCCGGTGGCTGCCTCCAGTCCATCCCATGAAGTGAAAGAGGCCTAGGGATTCGCCTGCAAGGCACGACCCTGGCCATCGGGTCACCTTCTGCCGAGTCGCCTCGACCTGGTCCGTCTGCCGGTTCGCACTGACATCCTCGTTTGTCCTGAATCTCCTGTGCGAAGGGTACCTATGCGGTGTTTTGCCGCGGGATAGGTATGGCCGAGAAGAGCCAGCGAGTGAGCTGCGTTGCTGGGACAAATCTGTGGAATTGATTTCCCCTTCCCTCCATTGTTGGTGAGTCCGGACACGCTCAGCGCAGACCTCGCGCCTGTATCATATTGATACTACAAAGGTTTCCTTGACGCCGTTGGACTTGGCGTTTCCGGAATTGGCAGAAGACGTGCTCTACCCTGTCCTTGCAGAATCTTGTTGGCAGCAAAAGCGGGGAGGAAACTGCTTTGCCAGAGAGTTCCGTGTCTACGAAGCCGAGTGTCGGGCTTTTCGGCGAACTCAGCTTGAAGGGTTACCTGGAGATTGGCCGTCGCCGACGGTGGTGGATAATCCTTAGCACTATCGGGGTGTTCGTCACCGCCACGGTTCTCGCCCATCGGATGCCCGACATCTACCGCGCCGAGACGGTCATCCTTGTGGATTCAGCGCAGGTTCCCGATAAGTATGTGCCCACGATTAATACCGGGGACATCGCCGGCCGGCTCACGACGCTCCAGCAGCAGGTGCTTTCCCCGACCCGTCTGAAGAAGCTCGTGGAAGCCGAAGGACTGTACCCGGATCCAGCCGGGAAGAGGACCGAGACGCAAGTGATCCGCTCGGTGCAAAAGGCGATCACCGTTGAGGTGGTGAACCCAGGCGCTGGAAAGTTGAGCGCCTTCCGCATTGAGTACAGCGGCCGAAGAAGGCTGGAAGTAGCGCGCATCGCAAACCAGCTGGCGCAGATGTTCATTGAAGAGAACCTGAGAGCTCGCGTGGATCAAACCGAAGATACTGCGCAATTCCTCGAGGATCAGCTTCAAGAGACCAAACGTCAACTGGATGAGAAGGATGCTCAACTTCGGGGGATCAAATCGCACAATATCCTCGAGATGCCGGAGTCCAAGCCGTATCACATGGAGGCCCTGGCGAACCTGCGCACGCAGGTCCAAACCATTCATGACAAAATCTCCTCGGACCAGCGTGACAGATCGATGCTGGAATCCGTGATTGCTTCGGGCGGTCCGGCTCCCACAGTGGAGATCGAAACAGATCAGCGGGCGGGCGTGGGCGTTCCGCCCTATCAAGCTCAAATCCAAGCAGTCGAGACCAAGCTGGCGGATCTTCGGTCGAGGTACGGTCCAGCCCACCCGGATGTTCGCAAGACGCAAAACGAACTGAATCGCTTGATGGAAAAATCGGCGAGCGCGTCTCTGGATTCTGGTGGCTCTGCTATCGACCAGAAACCGGCGATTCAACCGGATCGAGCAGTGCGGCGGAATCCCGTCCTCCAGGCGCAGATCGCGAAGCTGGAAGAAGATATACAGGAGCAGACCAAGCTGCTCGAACCCCTTCAGGCACAAATGGATTTTCACACTTCGAAACTCGAACAGCTACCTGTATTCGAGCAGCAGATCGCCCGTTTGCAGCAGGACTACGACATTCTGAAAACGCAATACACCGGACTGCTGGAAAAAGAGAAGGCAGCCGAGATCTCCCATGCTTTGGAAGTCCATCAGAAGGGTGAGAAGTTCGAGGTCTTGGACGCGGCTGTCACCCCGGACGGTCCCGCGGCGCCAAACCGCCTTTTGATCAGTATCGCCGGATTGGTCGGCGGGTTGCTCGTGGGAATTGCTCTGGCGGCGGCGGCGGAGATTAACGATGAATCGGTCCGCACCGAACAGGAAGCAGCGCACATCTTCGGCAAACCGATCCTTGGCGGCGTCCCGCGCCTCACCTCTTCCAAGGAGATGCGTGCTCAACGTTGGCACGCGACCGGTTTGCTTGCTGGAACGGTGGTTGGCTCGGTCGCGCTGGGCTTTCTGTTCGCCTTCATCACCGAGAGGTTGTTCTAGATGTATCGCGACTTCTTCCGACTCCGGGACGAGCCGTTTCGTCTGACGCCAGACCCGAGGTTTCTGCATCTTTCGGAACCGCACCAGAACGCACTGCGGGTTCTACTCGAAGGAATTATTTACCGCAAGGGCCTGCTGATGATCACGGGGCTGGTGGGAACCGGCAAGACGACGTTGATCCATGCAGCGCTGGAAGTGCTCGCGGATGCCTCGAAACAGAAGATGCCCATCAAGTCCGCGCTGCTGTTCAATCCCACGCTCACGAGGGAAGAGTTTTTCGAAGGGCTCATTGATGAGTTTGAAGTGGCGTGTTCTTCCACGAGCAAGCCGGGACGGCTCTCCGCGCTGCATGGGATGCTGCTGAATATGCAGAAGCGCGGCGGTACGTCCGTCCTGTTCATTGACGAAGCGCACCTTCTCCCGTTCGAGCTACTCGAGGAAATCCGGCTGCTCGGGAATGTCGATTCGCACCAAGAGAAGCTCCTGCAGATTGTACTGTGCGGTCAGCCCGAGCTCGTGGGAATCCTGAGTCGGAAGGAAGCTTGGGCGCTGCAACAACGGATTGCCGGTCGAGCGCAGCTTCGTTCGCTGGCCCAGCCAGAGACGCGAGCTTACATCGCCGAGCGTTTGCACGCCGCGGGTTTGGAGGGGCCTTCCCCGTTCGCAGGGCAATCGGTGGAGTTCATCCAGCGGTTCTCTCAGGGTGTGCCGCGGCTGATCAATCTGGTTTGCGACGGTTGTCTTATGCTCGGTTTTCGCACGCAGCGGCGGACGATTCAACCTGACATGGTAGAGGAAGTCGCCCTTTCTCTCGGCCTTTCCCATCCAACCCTGTTCTTGGAGAGAGAATCGCCTCCTGTGCCGATCCCCAGCGTGGGACAGGCGCAGAAGTCGGCCGTAGATGTCCTGATCGAGGGCATGAGAGTCAGTCGCGCAGCCGCGCGGGAGTGAACCAGGATGAGCAAGTTCTTTGACGAGACAATCAAGGCCCGCACTTCGGCAGTTCCGACGGATTCAGTGAAGCTCCCCGGTGTTCAGGAACTCCTGGATGTACCTACGGCCCCAGTTCCCCCTTCGAGTGACCTGGGGGGCTCGCGGCTCGAGCAGTGCAGGAAGGTGCGGATTCCGACTTCGAACCTGCTGCACGTCCAGTTTAAGGGGAGTGACTCTGTGGAGCCGGCCGAGGAGTCCTATCGGGCTCTGCGAACGCGTTTGCTGCGCCTGCGGGCGACGCAAGGGTTGCGGTCGGTCATGGTGACCAGCGCCACCCAGGGTGAGGGCAAGACGCTAACAGCTCTGAACCTCGCTTTGTCATGTGCTCAGCTGCACGACATGCGCGTCCTCTTGATTGACGGCGACATCCGTTCCCGCGGGTTGACCCAATCTCTTGGCTTGCCCTCCTCCCCGGGGCTTGCCGATGTGCTGTCAGGCCAGTGCACTGCAGCGAAAGCGATCGTGGTGACGGACATGCCAAACCTCTACGTGGCCAGTTGCGGTTCGCCCTCGATGCCGCCGGCTGAGCTCTTTGCCAGCCGCCGCTGGCAGGACTTCATCGGCTGGTGCAATGAATCCTTTAAGGTGATTCTAGTGGACGCGCCGCCCGTGTTGAATCTGGCTGACGCCGATTTGATGGCGGCGGCATGCGATGGGGTATTGATGGTTGTCCGTGCGCGGTACGCCCAGCGGGCTGTGCTGCGAAGGTCCGCGGGGCAGATTGATCCGAAAAAACTCCTTGGCGTCGTTTACAACGCCGTGGAAAGCGGTGCGAACCGTTATCACTATCAGCCGTACGATGTGAGTCCGAAGGGAAAGTAATTCAATTCGGGGCCGCTCTTGGTTTGTGAATGCAAACGCCGGGCCCTCAGCATGGGGATATAGGGTTGATATGTTTCCAAATCTGAAGCTGCAAATCTTTCGGCGCGGTAGTCACCAGAATGAGCTCGCCAAAGCGTTGGGCATTGATGAAACCGTGCTCAGCAAGATCATCCACGGCTACCGGGACCCCACGGCAACTCAGCGCAAGCTGCTGGCCAGCCACCTCGATGCCAACGAGGAGTGGCTGTTTGAGCGCTTTGAAGCGGCCTCCGTCCAGCCGATTCCCGACCACGCACAACTCGCCGCGGATAAGAATGCGGCCGACAATGGCGACGTGTGAATTCCCCGCGGCGCTGCATCTGCCTGCACGGGCTTCCGGGAACGCTGCGCCTGTGCGCGTGATTCCATTCCAGGAAAGCGCCGCCCCCGCATGGGACAGTTTTGTACTCGCCGACCCAAAGGGGACATTCTTCCATCAGATTGCCTGGAAGCGCGTCATGGAGAAGACCTACGGCTACCGGCCGCTCTACTACTACAGCGAGCGCGGCGGACGGATTACCGGGATAGCGCCGGTCTTTCTTGTGGCAAGCTGGATCACCGGCCGCTGTCTGATATCTCTTCCTTTCGCCGTGTACGGGGGAATTTGTGCCGAGGATGCGGAGACTGAACAGGCGCTCCTCAAACATATGGAGCAGTTAGCTGCCGAATTGCGGGTTGAGTACCTCGAGTTGCGCAATCGCGATGGCGGCCTGGTTGCCGGTTACCATCCCAATCCGCGCTACGCAACATTCACGATTCCCCTCGATGCCGACACGGATGCCCTTTACAGGGCTCTCCCGAAAGATATTCGTTACATGATCCGGAGGGCCGAAAAAGCAGGATTGACCGCCCGGCATGGCTTGGACCAGCAGGACGTCTTTTACGATTTGATGACGGTGAACCTGCGCCGCCTCGGCACCCCCGCATTTCCGCGTTCCCTGTTCGAGAATCTCATCCATGAGTATCCCGGCCAAGTGGACCTGCAGATCATCTATTCCGCATCTAGCCCCCTCGCGGGAGGAATGACCTTCTTCTTCCGAAACAGCGCGCAGCCCTACTATGTGGGCGCCACTTCGCAGGCCAAGAGCGTTGCCGCGAATGACTTTCTTTGGTGGCAGATGATCAAGACCGCCGCCGAAACCGGCCGGACCGAGTTTGACTTCGGCCGAAGCAAAATAGGCTCCGGCAACTATGACTTCAAGAAGAAGTGGAAGCCGCGGATCGAGCCGCTGGACTACCAGGTCAAGCTGGTGCGAAGGAAGACGGTGCCGAATTTCTCTCCGGCGAATCCTAAGTTTGAGATGGCCACGAACATCTGGAAGAAGGTACCGCTCGGATTGACTCGGGTGATCGGACCGCGCGTGGTGCGTTGGTTCCCCTGAGAAAGGTTCGCCAGGCCGTGGAAGCCGGGTCTCCCGAAACCGGCAGACGTGCTGTGTCAGCCATGCCGATTCAAGTCCAAGACACGGATGCCGGTGCCAGTCTCTTGGCCGAGACGCCGCGCTCGCCTGCGCGGCCCGAGCGCCTGCGCGTCCTGCATGTGGTGAGTCACCTGGGCATGGGTGGCACCGAACATGGCGTCTTGAAGGTGATGAGCGGACTTGGCGAGACGGATTTCGAACACGGCGTCTGCGCCGTGCGCGGGATCGACACGAACTTTGCCAGCCGCATGAAAGTGGCCTCGCAGGTATTCGCCGCAGGACGGCCGGATTTGGGTTTCCAGTTCCCACTGTTTCGACTGATCCGTATCATGAAGACGTTCCGGCCACACATCGTTCATTCGCGGAATTTTGGATCCTTGGAAGCGATCCCGGCAGCGCGTCTGGCCGGAGTGCCGGTGACCATCCACAGTGAGCATGGCTACGAACTTGACATCATGGCGGGGCTGCCTTTTCGCCGGCGCCTTCTCTGCCGCGTTTTTTACTCCATGGCCGATGCCGTCTTCACTGTCACTAGGGATTTGCGCTCCTTCCAGGCGCGCCAATCCTGGCTGCGCACAGACAAGATCCGCGTGATCCACAACGGGGTAGACACGGAGCGGTTTGCGGCTCGACCTGAAGCCACTGCACACCTGCGCAAAGAACTGGCGATTCCTGCAGACCGGTTCGTGGCAGGAAGCGTGGGACGCTTGGTGCCCATCAAGAGTTACACCACTCTGCTGAGGGCTGCGGAGATCCTTATACGCCAGGGACGGAACATCCATGTTCTGCTGGTAGGATCGGGGCTCGAGTTGGCCGGACTCCAGTCTTATGTGGGAGCGTCGCAGGAGCTTTGCGGACGTGTTTCCTTCCCGGGCGCCTCTGACCGCATCCCGGAAATGCTCAACGCCATGGATGTGTTCGTCCTTCCTTCCATCTGTGAGGGAATGTCCAATACGATTCTCGAGGCGATGGCCAGCGGTCTTCCTGTCGTGGCGACTCGTGCCGGTGGGAATCCCGAGTTGGTGGAAGAAGGCCGCGAGGGCTGGCTGTTTACTCCCCGAGACGCGCAAGCACTGGCGCAGCACCTGGAGCGCTTGATGGTGGACGATGGGCAGCGGCGCGAATTCGGCCGAGCAGCACGGTGCCGGGTCCTCGAACGGTTCAGCCTTGCAGGCATGATGCAGCGCTATCGCGATCTGTACTTTGAGCTTGCTGCCCGCACCTTGGGCGGAAGGAACTAGGCGAACCCTCCATGTGCGGGATCTGCGGCATCTTCGAATACGAGCGCAGGGACGACCTCCCAAGTGAGGCCGTCCACCGCATGAATCAGACGATGATTCACCGAGGCCCGGACGACGGCGGCGTGTTTACCGGCCCGGGCATTGGGCTGGGACACCGCCGGCTGAGCATTATTGATTTGGCCGGCGGCCATCAGCCGATGTCCAACGAGGACAGCACCGTCTGGGTGCTTTTGAACGGCGAGATCTACAACTACCCTGAGCTGCGCGCCGAACTGCTGGGGCGCGGCCACAAGTTCACGACCAAATCCGACACGGAAGCCATCGTCCACCTATATGAAGACTATGCTGAGGAGTGCTTCGCCAAGCTTCGCGGCATGTTCTCCATCGCCTTGTGGGATTCGCGAAATCGCAAGCTCGTCCTGGCGCGGGACCGCGTCGGCAAGAAACCCCTGTTCTACGCGGCGGACCGCAAACGAATTTTGTTCGGGTCGGAGTTGAAGGCCCTGCTTGCCGCCGACTCCTTGCCCCGCGAGATGGATGAGCAGGCGCTTTCCGACTACTTTTCCTTCGGGTACATCCCGGCGCCGAAGACGATCTACCGCACCGTGCGCAAAGTGATGCCCGGCCATTACCTCGTGGCCTCAGCAAATGGTGTCCGCGAAAGCTGTTACTGGGACCTCTCGTTTGGCCATGTCGAGCAGCGCAGTGTATCGGAGTGGGGAGAACTCCTCCGGCACGAACTCTGCGAAGCCACGCGCATCCGCCTGATGAGCGATGTCCCGCTCGGTGCCTTCCTGAGCGGGGGAATTGATTCGTCCTCGGTTGTGGCGATGATGAGCGGGCTCATGAAGCGGGCCGTGACAACTTGTTCCATCGGCTTTCAGGAAGAGAAGTACAACGAGGCTGAGTACGCGCAACAAGTATCGAAACTGTTCCAGACGGACCATCATGAGGAGACTGTTGAGCCCCATGCCATTGAAATCGTGGACAAGCTCGCCTGGCATTACGACGAGCCGTTCGCAGATTCCTCGGCGATTCCGACCTACTATGTCTCGAAGATCGCTCGCGCTCACGTGACGGTGGCGCTGGGTGGAGACGGAGGCGATGAGAACTTCGCAGGTTACCGGCGCTACAAGCTCGACCACTTCGAGAACCAGCTGCGGAGCTATTTCCCTGCCGTTCTGCGCCGGACTCTGTTCAGCCCGCTTGGACGATGGTATCCGCCCCTGGCTTGGGCTCCGCGTGTTTTTCGAGGGAAAGCTACGTTTCAGAGCCTCGCGCGTTCCCCGCTCGAAGGCTATTTCAATTCGATCTCCTATTTCCGGCCGGACGACAAAGCGCGCCTGTTTACTCCTGCCTTTCAGCAGCGTCTCGGCGGATACGAATCCATCGACGTGTTTCGCCGCTATTACGACCGCGCACAGACCGACGACTTGCTCTCAAAAATTCAGTACGTCGACATCAAGACCTATCTGACGGATGACATCCTCACGAAGGTGGATCGCGCGAGCATGGCGGTCTCCCTCGAGGTGCGCGCTCCGATGCTCGACCACCGATTCATGGAGTGTGTGGCCGGCATTCCGAGTTCGCTCAAGCTGCACAATGCCACGGGAAAGTACATTCTGAAAAAAGCCCTTGAACCGGTGCTTCCGTCGGCCATTCTTTACCGGCCCAAGCAAGGCTTTGCCATCCCGCTGGACGTTTGGTTCAAGCGGGAGCTCCGCGACATGACGCGCCAGATCGTTCTGGAGACCGATGACGGCATCCTGGACAAGCGCTTCCTGACGAAGATTTGGGATCAGCATCAAAAAGGCTATTACGACCGGTCGGCATTACTCTGGGCCACGTTGATGTTTCGCAAGTGGCGCCAGATGTTTCGAGCGTAGAAGGACGGCATGAGCGGAATCTGCGGAATCTGTGAGCCGGGACGCGAGCTGGACAGCAGCATTCCAACGGCGATGATCGGCGCGCTGGCCCTGCCCGGCGAGACCGAGCGCGTTGTGCGCGGCGGCCGCTCCGCCGCTTTTGGCGTCGCCCGGCGATGGACGTTCCAACAACTGGCTTCGGTGGACGGCCTCCTTGTGGCTGCCGACGCCGATCTGCTCGATCACGCCGCCCTGGCCAATGAACTCCGCGTGCCTGCAACTGAGTTGGCATCTCTCTCGTCCGCGGAATGGATCGCCCGCCTGTATGCGAAGCACGGCATGGGTTTCCTCGGGCTGCTCCACGGCGGGTTCTCATTAGCGCTCTGGGATGAGCGCGCTCAGCGGCTGTTCATGGCGATCGACCGCATGGGAATCAAGAGCCTGTATTTGCGACGTGAAGGAGAGCGGCTCTTGTTTGCCTCGCGCATAGGGGCCATACGCGCGGCCCAGAAGGCCCCCTTTGAAGTGGATCCAGCCGCCATCATTCAGTTTCTGCTTTTTTCGGCCGTACCTGCGCCGATGGCGATCGACCGGGGCGCAGAGAAACTCCGTCCGGGTACCTGCGTCGTGTTCGAATCCGGCAGTTTAACGGAGCATCAGTATTGGGACCTGGAATATCCGGAGAGCGGGAATCGCAGCGTTTCAGATTGGGCGCGCGAACTGCGCGACGGTATGCGCGGCGCCGTCCATCGCCATTTGGAAAACCGCGAGGCCGCGCAGACCGGCTGCTACCTGAGCGGTGGAACGGACAGCAGCTCCGTGGTCGCGTTCGCCAGCGAAAAGAACCATCCCGCGCAATCATTCTCGATTGCCTTTGAAGAGGCCGGCTTCAGCGAAATCCAGTTTGCGCGGACAACGGCGGCAACCTTCAAGACGCATCATCACGAGAAGTTCCTCACGCCACAGGATGCCGCGGGTGCGCTCGATCGGATCATCGCCTACTACGACGAGCCTTTTGCCAACTCTTCGGCCATCGGCTCCTACTATTGTGCGCAGCTTGCGCGTGACGCGGGCGTCAACACTCTCCTCGCCGGCGACGGCGGTGACGAACTCTTTGGAGGCAACGAGCGTTACTCAACCGATAAACGTTTTTCTCTGTATCACGAAATTCCCGCGTGGCTCCGCCGCGGTCTGATTGAACCCCTGGTCGGTCTGCTCCCAGAGAATGACGGGAAACTCAGCCTTCCTCGCAGGTACGTCCGTCGCGCGAACATGCCGAATCCCCGGCGCATACTCTCCTACGGCCTCTTCCTCAGTTGGCCGCCCGAGGAGATCTTCGAGGATGGCTTCCTCCAACAGGCCGGCGTCGACCATTGGCTTGCCATTCCCGAGGAGCATTTCCGGAGGGCGCGAACCACCAGCGAGCTGAACCGCATCCTGTATCTGGATGTAAAAATGACCCTCGCCGATAACGACCTTCGAAAGGTATCGGGCACGGCCGAGCTCGCCGGCGTCAACGTTCGCTACCCTCTGCTGGACGACCGCTTGGCGGAGTTATCGGGGCGCATTCCCGCAGCGCTGAAGTTGAAGGGCTTTGAAAAGCGGTACATTTTTAAGCAGGCGATGAAGGACATCCTGCCGCACAAGGTGCTCTACAAGAAGAAGCATGGTTTCGGTGTGCCTTTGGCACAATGGCTCTTGCAGGAGCCGCGAATGCGCGAAAAGATGCAGGACGTCATGCACGACCCAAGGACACGCCAGCGCGGATACTTCCGGGCTGAATTCTTCGACCGATTGATGAGTCTGCACGGGCAGCAGCCGGACTTTTATGGGGAGATCGTTTGGTATCTCCTGGCGCTCGAGCTTTGGCATCGCTGGCATCTCGAACACAGGCACGGCACCGTCTATGCGATCTGATTCCACAGCAAGGCGTGCCAGCGCCGACAACGGCGCCGCCCTCGGCCCCCGGCGATTGTCGGCGGCAATAAAGAAGGTGTGCCGCGGGATCGTTGCGCGCGGTCTGTATCACACGGGGTTGCTCCGCGCCGCTCAGCGTCTTGCGCGGACACACGAGCTGCAATCCGTGGCAGGGTCGCGTTTGCCGCGCTTGCGCAGAAGCCCTGCCCCCAAGTTCGGAATCCTGTGTTACCACCGCGTCGGAATCGGGGGAGTGCCGCTGTTCTCGCAGCTGGATCCGCAGGTGTTCGAGGCGCAGATGCGCCATTTGCGGAAGCGCTACCGGCTTGTGTCCCTTGCCCAGATGTGCCGCGAACTGCAAGATTCCGGCCCGGGGGAACCGGCCCTGGCTATCACGTTTGATGACGGGTATCGAGATCTCTACACCCACGCCTTCCCCGTGCTGCAAAAGTACAAAATTCCCGCGACCGTTTACTTGATCGGTCGTTGCGTGGAGACCGGCGAGACTCCCTGGTACGATCGCATTTTCGTCGCGTTCCAAGCCGTTCCCGGAGCAGCACTGGAGCTGGAACTGGACGGTCCGCGCCGGTTTGAGCTTTCCAATCCAGCGGCGCGTGCTCGGGCAGCTTGGGAAATCGTCTGTTATCTCCGGGCGATTCCCGATGCACGCCGGCGGGCGTGCTGTGCAGCACTCGAGCGCCAGATCCCCCCGCCACGGGAAGAGCTCAAGGAACGCATGCTCAATTGGGAACAAGTGCGCAGAATGCACGACGGCGGGGTTTTCTTCGGCGCGCACACTTTGACCCATCCCGTCGTCAGTCAGCTTGAGCCTGGCGCCTGGGAAGAAGAGCTTGCTTCCTCGAAACAACTTCTCGAAAGCCGTCTCGGCTCTCCGGTCGAGGATTTTGCCTATCCTTTTGGCAAGCCCGAGCACTGCGGGCTGGCCGCCGAGGATTTCCTCCGGCGCTGCGGCTATCGCTCGGCCGTGACCACAGCGGAAGGCTGCAACACGAAGGGTGTGAGTCTATACCGGCTCCGCCGCCTTCAAATCGGCGATAGCCGTTCGATTTCATCTTTCGCGTTCAACGTCGGTCGGCTGTTCCTGGAGGTCCCGTCCGAATCACCGGTTGATTCCGCCGCGGCGGCTACCCGGCAGGCGCGGCGCGAAGAACTTCGCGGGATGGAACGATAGAAGGATGCCATGCGCTCAGCCATTCTGTTGATCATCATTCTCGGCTCGGTTCCCATCTGTTTCGTGAGCCCCTACTACGGCGTTCTGATGTGGTATTGGGTTTCGTACTTCAATCCACATCGGTTCACCTGGGGCTTTGCGTACAATTTCCCCGTGGCGTTCTGCGTCGCCGTCCCGACGCTTGTGGGCACGATATTCGCCAAGAAGTCGCTTCGTTCGCTCTTAACAGTGGAGAGCTGGCTCTTGGTGGCTTTGTGGGTCTGGTACGCCATCACCTACATTCATGCGCAAGGCGTCCCCTTCTTCGCCGGCCATATGGCGGAAGCCGACTATGAGATGAATCACATCAGCAAGATCATGTTGATGACGTTGGTGATGATCGTGCTCGTCACCACGCGCAAGAGACTTCACTGGGTTTTGCTTGTTAGTGCCGGCAGTCTCGGCCTCCTCGCGGTGAAGGACACCCTGTTCGGCATCAGAACCCAGGGCGCGTTTCGCGTCTTCGGCCCTCCGGATTCCTTCCTCACGGACAACAACGCATTTGGCTTGGCCATTAACGTGAGCTTGCCCATCCTCTTTCTTCTCGCCCGGCACGAAGAGCGCCGTTGGTTGCGCCTCGCTCTGCGGATTTGCTTCGTCTGCGGCATCGTCGCCGTACTGTTGACCTATTCGCGGGGCGGTTTCGTGGGGCTGGCAGTCGTGCTGGCCGCGCTTACGATTCGGAGCCGTCATAAGCTTCTTGCCGCCGCCAGCGCTGTCCTTCTTGCGTTCTTGGTGTTGTCCTTCGCGCCCCCCGCCTGGATGGATCGCATGGGCCAGTTCCTCCAAGGCAATCTGGACGCCACCGCCAACCAACGTTTGATCTCCTGGACTGCCTCGTGGAACTTCGCTCACGACTTCCCCGTCATGGGAGGCGGCTTCAACGCGCTGCCGGACGTTGCTATTTATCAGCGTTATCAGCCGCGGCCCTTGCCGGACGGCTTGGTTTCTTCGGGTCCCCACAGCATCTACTTCCAGCTCCTGGCCGACCACGGTTTCGTTGGGTTGGGGCTGTTTCTGATTCTCATGGCATCCTGTTTCTGGACGTTGTTCCGCGTGCGATCGGTGGCACGGAAGGTGCCCCGCGCCGGATGGCTCGTCGACTACACTCTGATGGTGGAGATTGCTACGCTGGCCTTCTTGACCAGCGGAGCCTTTCTGGGGTTTGTCTATTTGGATCTGATCTATCAGATGATCGGAACCACCGTTGTGTTGAAGATACTTCTTCGCCAGGAGCTGGAAGCTCTGGCTTCCGAGGAACCCGGCGGGGAAAACTTGGTGATCGCCCTGGATAGCACGGTGGCCACTTCGGCCTGATCGAATGTGTGGTCCCAGTACGGAAGGAGACGCTCATGTTCTGGAGTCGGCTGCGCAGTGCCAAGCTCCTCGGTCCCGGTGGCTGTCTGGCCGCTGTTGCATTGCTGCTTCTTCCCGGCGCCGCTGCGGCACAGACGTGGACCTGGAGCACCCAGCTTATCGACACGGAGGGAACCGACTCCTCGCTCGTTGTGGATCGCGATGGCAACGTCCACGTGAGTTATCGTTTCCTCACGAAATCACAGCTGAAGTACGCCTTCCTGCCCTCCGGCGGCTCGCAGTGGTTCACCATGTCGCTCGATCAGATGCTGGGCGATTTTCAGTCGAGAATCACGGTCGACGAGAAGGGCAATCCTTACATCTGTTACACGCCCAAGGTTCTCAAGTTCGCATCCTTCGATGGCCGCCGCTGGACGACGCAGGCGGTCGATCCCGGTGGCGGTGTCGTGAACTACTACTGTTCGGTCCGCGTGGGTGCCGACGGCAGCCCGCAAGTAAGCTGGTACGTGGAAAGCGGCGTCTTCCTCCGCTACGCCATTTTGAAAGACGGTGTCTGGACCGCGCAAAACATTGACGTTCAAGGCACGCCGGGGAAGTTCAATTCCATGATTCTGGACGCGCACGGCAACCCGCACGTCTCCTACATCTCGCTGCTGGGATGCAAGCTGAAGTACGCCCACTATGACGGAAAGGGTTGGATTCGTTCGACGCTCGATGCTTCCGACCTGAGCCCTCTTGGGGGGGATCGGGGAATGGGAAACTCCATCACCCTCGACCGCCAGGGAAATCCCATGATCAGTTATTTCGACAGCCAATCCTTGAAATTCGCGCACCTGGTCAACGGCAAGTGGAAGTTGGAGACACTCGACCATTTCCCACAGATCACGCTTTGGGGCTGGAGGAACTTTCGCAGCAACATCGTATTGGACCGGGACGGGAATCCGCACATCGGCTACGAGAGCATCCTGGGCCTCAAGCACGCTTGGTGGGACGGCTCGATATGGAAAACGCAGCTCATCCTGGCTCCTGCGGGAACGACCTTTGACGGCGCCATGGACATCGACTCGAACAACAATCTGTACTTTTCCTATACGGATCCCGTGGACCGCTCCTTGAAACTCGCCATCGGCCGTTTTACTCCTGCAGGAGAAACGGCCCAAACCGGCAAAGCGGCGCCCGCGAATAATTAGCCGCGGCCCTCTGCTCCCTCGTTTGCGCCGGAGCATTGGACGGGCCTCCACGGCGGGGTTTGGTTATCGTGAAAATGGAAATCTTCCAGGTCGTTTTTTGGTTTGCGGTTGCGGTCCTGATCTACGTGTACGTAGGTTATCCCTTGCTTCTTGCCGTGGCGACGCAGGGCCGGACCTCGCGTTCCATGCCCATGCACATCCCATTCCCGCGCGTTACTCTGCTCATCTCCGCGCACAATGAACGGCTCGTCATCGAAGAGAGGCTTCGGAACGCGCTCTCGTCGGACTACCCGAAAGATGGCCTCGAAATCCTTGTCATTTCCGATTGTTCGGACGACGGCACCGACGAGATCGTCGCTGGATTCGCCGGCCAGGGTGTTCGTCTCGTGCGCCAGCCGGAGCGCTTGGGCAAGAGCGAGGGATTGAACCTGGGCATCGCCCAGGCCACCGGTGACCTCCTTGTCTTCTCCGACGCCAATGCCATCTATCAGCCCGATGCCGTGCGGTTGCTGGTCAGGCATTTCTCCGATCCCCAGGTGGGTTATGTGGTCGGCCATGCCCATTATGTTGAACGTGCGGGACAGGCGCACTCTGCCGAATCTGAGGGCCTCTACTGGAAGTTGGAGACCTGGCTCAAGGAGAAGGAATCCTCTTTCGGTTCGGTCGTCGGCGGCGACGGGGCGATCTATGCCATTCGCCGCGAGCTGTTCACGCCCTTGCGCCCCACCGATATCAACGACTTCTTGAATCCACTCCAGATCATCGCTCGTGGATACCGCGGTGTGTACGAGCCCGCAGCCGTTTGTTTTGAGGAAGCCGGTGACAGCTTCGGGAAGGAGTTCCGGCGCAAAGTGCGCATCATCAGCCGCAGTCTCAATGCCGTGCGTCGCGCCCCTCGGGTGCTCTTGCCCTGGACCCAGCCTCGCCATTGGCTGGCGCTGATGTCTCACAAGGTTTTGCGCTGGTTTGTTCCGCTGTTTCTGCTTCTGACTCTTCTGGCCAGCCTCTTTCTGTGGCGGCTCCCGTTCTATCGCTGGACTTTCTTTCTTCAGGCCGCTTTCTATGCGGTGGCTGCGGCGGGATGGGTCGTGGAAACGAACCGGGCTGCCCCGAAAGTTCTCTATCTCCCTTACTACTTCTGTCTGGTGAACTTGGCCTCTCTGCTTGGCGTGATCAAGTTCCTGTCCGGCTCGCTCTCTCCCACTTGGGAGACCATCCGCCAAGAAACTCCTGCGCGTCGGGAGTCGCCCGCCCGCATGGCCGGCAAAGAGTCTTGAACCGTGTCTTACCGCGTCCTCCATGTTCTCGATCATTCCTGGCCCGTCTTGGACGGGTACAGCCAGAGAAGCCGCAGCATGATCGCGGCGCAATCGCGGAATGGGATGGAGCCACGCATACTGACCGGGCCTTTGCATCAAGCCGACGATCCAAACGAGTCGGAAATATCGCTGGATGGAATCCGCTATTCGCGGACTCCCGTCAGCCACGGCGTCTTAGGGCGCGCGATTCATGGCCGCTGGCCTGTTCTCCGCGAGTGGGCGGTTGTGCGCTTGCTTCGACGACGGATTGAGCGTCTTCTCGTCGATGAGCCCTTCGACATCATCCATGCTCACTCACCGGCGCTTTGCGGCCTTGCGGCTTTGCAGGGCGTCCGCCGGCGCGGCCTGCCCTTCGTGTATGAGATTCGCTCCTTCTGGGAGGACTCCGACCTGGACCAGAACAAGAGCGCGGCCAAACTCCTTCGCTACCGTTTGGGCAAAGATCTCGAAACCTACGTTGTGCGCCGCGCCGATGCCGTTGTGTCCATCGCTCAACGCATCTTGCAGGACCTGGAAACACGCGGAATCCTCCCCGCCAAACTCTTTCACGTTCCGAATGGCGTGGACTCAACTCGCTTCACGTTTTTGCCTCGTGACTCTACACTTGACGCGGAGCTGGGAATCGGGGGGATCCCCACTCTCGGTTTTCTCGGGACGCTTTTCCCTTGGGAGGGAATCGCTTGGTTGGTCCGCGCCGCTGCGGAATTGCACCGAAGAGGCTCGCGGTTCAAGTTGCTGATTGTGGGAGACGGTGCGGAAGCCTCCGAGGTCAAACGCGCCATTCGGGAATGCAGCGCCGAACCGTACGTCTCCTACCTCGGCCGTGTTGCGCACGACCAGGTGGAGCGCTATTACTCGGTGATGGATGTTCTTGTCTACCCCCGGCGCAGCGTCCGCATCGCGGAGTTTGTCACTCCTCTAAAGCCGCTCGAAGCCATGGCTCAGGGCAAGGCCGTCTTGGGGAGCGGCGTCGGCGGTCTTCGCGAGTTGATCGAGCCGGAGGTGACCGGCAACCTGTTCGAACCGGGCAGTATCGACGACTTCTGCCGGCAAGCCTCGCGTCTTTTGGAACAGCCGGATTTGCGGCGCACGCTGGGCGAACGAGCGCGCCAGAGAATTACGGCGGATAGGGACTGGGCCGTTCTCGCACGCCGGTACGAAAATGTTTACGAAGCCGCGATTCGCAACGCCCGGGCACGGCGGTGATCGAATGCTCCGCGCGTTGCTGCATGGGAATCCGCGATGGGGTGGTGCGTCGATTTGCGGTGCCGTGCTGAAGTTTATCTCCAAGAACGAGAGCGGTCTTCTCGCGATGTTCGCGCTGTGGGGTCATGTTTCAAGGGGATGGCGGTTTCCGGGAAAACCGCTCCTGACCGCGGCAGGCTTCAAACGTTGCATTCAAGATGCTGGCGAGGAGGAAATGTGAGTCTGAATTCTCAGCGCATTTTGCTCACGGGCGGGGCCGGCTTCATCGGTTCGCACTTGTCGGAAGCACTGCTCCGCGCCGGCGCCCGGCTGGTCATTGTGGACAATCTGGATGATTTCTATTCACCCGCTTGGAAGAAGGCCAATCTCGAAGAGATTCGCTCCGCGGGACAGTACGAATTCTGTCCGCTGGACATCTGCGATTTTGCGAGTACGCGCGGCTTGATGGAACGCTTTCGCCCCGACACGGTCATACATTTGGCGGCGCGCGCCGGCGTGCGCCCGTCCATTGAACAGCCTCTTCTCTACGACCGGGTCAATGTATCCGGCACGGTAAACCTGCTCGAGATTTGCCGCGAGCTCGGCGTGAAGAAATTCATCTTTGGCTCCTCCAGTTCCGTGTACGGGGCTACGAGTAAGGTGCCCTTTTCGGAGGATCAGGTCGAGGGACGGCCGATTTCGCCATACGCCGCAACCAAGCTCGCGGGCGAGTTGTTCTGCTATACGTATGCCCATCTATTCAGCATCCCCATGATCTGTTTGCGCTTCTTCACCGTCTATGGACCACGCCAGCGCCCCGACTTGGCAATCTTCAAGTTCACGCAGAGGATTGAGGCGGGGGAACCCATCCCCGTGTTTGGCGATGGCTCGATGGGCCGCGACTATACCAATGTGGCCGACATCGTTGACGGTATCTTGGCGGCCCTCACCTTTGTCCCAGAGCCGCGTGCCGGCGTCCGTTTCGAGGTGTTCAACCTGGGGAACTCGCACCCGGTGAAATTGGCGGACCTCTTGAATCTGCTGGAGCGGATTACCGGCCACAAAGCCGTCCGCGACCCGAGACCGCTGCAACCTGGAGATGTCCCGATCACCTGGGCAAACGTCTCCAAGGCCGCGCGACTGCTGAATTACCACCCGAGAGTTCCTTTCGAGGAAGGGATTGAGAGATTCGTCGCGTGGTACCGCGCAGTCGGTGTTCGCGGTGGGAGCTGACCCGCGGTTTGCGGTCTTGTTCCGTCCACGCACTCGTCTCTTCGGGCATGAACTGCGCGGCAATGCGGAATGAGTTTCGAGTTCTGCATGGAGAGCGCCCTTCTCGGGGGAATTAGCCGTGTTAGGATGGCCGGCCCTCTTGACCATGTTGATACAGTGGTTGCCTGAAACCATTCTTCCCGAAAGCGGCGGCGTGCTGTCGATGCGCTGCCACGGTGTGGAGGATTCCGGGTGCGAATCTTAACGTTCGCGAGCTTGTTTCCCAATCGGACGAGGCCCGTGCTGGGCATTTTCATTCTCCAACGCGTCGCTCATTTCGCAAAACGTCCGGGGAACCACGTCCGGGTGATCGCACCCGTACCCTATTTCCCCCAGTGGCTCCGCTGGACGCGATGGCAGAAGGAAGGGCAGGTGCCTCGCCAGGAGCGTATCGGAGATTTGATCGTCGATCACCCGCGTTACCTGCTGCTGCCGAAAGTCTCCATGCCATTCCACGGGCTTCTGATGTTCTTGGGAGCCGTGCGACTGGCCAGGCGCCTGAAGAGGGAAATGCAGTTTGACTGCATCGATGCGCACTTCGTTTATCCCGACGGCTTCGTGGCCATGCTGCTCGGAAAAATGCTGAACGTGCCCGTGATTGTCTCGGCGCGCGGAACGGACATCAACCTATACCCCTCCTTCCGGCTGATCCGGCCGATGATCCGCTGGACATTGCGGCATGCCGCCGGCGCGATCGCCGTATCCACATCCCTCCTCGATGTGATGTTGAACCTCGGCTTGCCGAGAGAGAGAGGCTGCGTGATCGGCAACGGAATCGACACGGAGCGCTTCCGGCCCGTCCCTCCCTCCGAGGCCCGAGCGCATCTGCGATTGCCCGAGACGGGACCGGTGATTGTCAGTGTGGGGGCCTTGGTGCCCCGGAAAGGCTGTCAATTCCTGATTCCCGCTCTGGCGGAAATCGCGCCGCGTTTTCCGGGGCTGCGTCTGTACATCTTGGGCGAAGGCGACTATCGCTCCAAGCTCGAAGCCTTGATTCGAGAATGTAAAGTCCAAGACCGCGTCTCTCTGATGGGCAGCGTGCCGAATGAAGAGCTGCGATTCTGGTTCAGCGCGGCGCATGTCAGTTGTCTCGTGAGTTCGCGAGAAGGCTGGCCAAACGTCCTGCAAGAATCGCTGGCATGCGGCACTCCCGTCCTGGCCACGCGGGTGTGGGGAGCGCCGGAAATCGTCGTTTCACCCGAACTGGGTTTGTTGGTGGACCAGAATACGCAGGCGATCGCATCCGCGCTGGAATCCGCGCTGACCAAGAAGTGGAATCGCGAAGCGATCGCGCAGCATGCTCGGGAACGCACCTGGGAAGTCGTGGCAGGAGAAATGCAAGACTTTCTTTCTTCGAGGATCGCCGAGTGGAAGGACAGCGCGGCGCGCCCCGGAGATCGTTCCTCTCGATAGAGTGATGTGCGGCCGGCTTCTCTTGGGGACGCTCTGCGTTGAAGCGGCGCGCTGTGCCGGAAGACGCGAGCACTTCGACTGGAGAGCATCATCTCGGCGCAGGCTTTCCAACATCCCCGGCGAGGCAGTAACATGGGAATCTTTCTATGAAAAACGCACTTACCGTTGATCTGGAAGACTACTACCACGTCAGCGCTTTTCGCGATCACATGCCGCAGAGCCGGTGGGACTCGCAGCAGAGCCGCGTCGAGCGCAACGCGGATGCGCTTCTTGACCTGCTTGATCAGGCGGGCTGCAAAGGTACTTTCTTCACGCTAGGCTGGGTGGCCGAGCATCATCCGCACCTTGTCCGGCGCGTCGCCGATCGGGGCCACGAAATTGCCTGCCACAGCCTGCGGCACCGCATCGTTTCTGAGATGACCCGTGATGAATTCCGCGAGGACACCCGGCAGGCGAAGCAGTTGCTCGAAGACTGCAGCGGGACCCCGGTGCTAGGCTACCGCGCGCCCAGCTTTTCGATCACCGGCGATTCGCTCTGGGCACTCGAGGTCCTCGCCGAGTTGGGCTTCACATTTGATTCGAGCATCTTTCCGGTTAAGCATCCGAATTACGGGCTGCCTCGTGCGCCCCGCCGTCCCTATCGTGTGCAGACGCCCGGCGGCCCGATCATCGAGTTTCCCATGACCACGCTCGAATTCGCCGGCCTGCGCGCACCGTTTGGCGGCGGAGCCTATTTTCGGCTCCTGCCCTACTGGTACACACGCTGGGGCATTCGCTTCCTCAATCGACGGGAGAGTCAGCCCGTATGTGTTTATCTCCATCCGTGGGAGCTCGATCCCGAGCAGCCGCGGATGTCCGGCAGCCTCACCTCCCGGATCAGGCACTATCTGGGGCTCCGGAGCGCTCCTGGCAAGTTCCGCAAACTGCTTCGCGAATTTGAGTTTTGTCCCTTGGGTGTCTTCGTCGAAAACGTCTAAGCTTCTCGCGGTTTGTTCTCCGCTAAAGGCCGGCCATCTATCCATCGGTGAGTCTCTGCTTCACGACGAGGGGAGAAGATTTCTCGGTCCACCGGCGCCGGCCCGTTGTTTCACACCGTGCACCGGCTCCGGCCTTCAGCCGCGCGCAAAAACGCGCTTCAAGGTTTGCGAGATTTTACTGGAGCACAGTTCGCGCTGGCTCTGGTCCAGACAGATCAGCCAGTACCCCGGGAGGACGAGGGGCAATACTATTGTGACCTGGATAAAGAACAGCAATAGTCCGGTGGCCGGCCAATACATTTTCATGGCGTATGTTCCCGCGAGGAATGGCAGCAGTGAAATCCATGGACGAATCCAGGACGAAACTATGTATGTGTAGGGTTGAATGCCGAGGGTTCGCCGGATGTACCACGGCCAAAAGATCAAGCTGCTCCCGAGGCTCGGTATTACCGTGCCCCAGGCCACGCCGAGAATCCCAATTCTCTGCACCAAATATATGCTCAGCGCGAGATTGCAGACCCCTTCTGCCAGCAGAGCCGGAACAAGAGGTTTGTGTTTGCTCAGCCCGAGGAAAATTCCCCCGATGGCGGAGTTCCCGGCCCAGAACATCACCGTTAGCGACAGCAGCCAGAGCACCTTCCCCGATCGGTCGGCGTACTGAGGCCCCATCCACAAACCAATAAATGTGCTGCCGCGCAATAGGAAGGTGCAGATGATCGGCAGGATCACCATCGAGGCCGAACGGCTGCTCAGTAGAACCAGTCTCTGCAGCGCCGCCGGGTCTCTTTTCGCCTCGAGCGAGCTCGCCAGCGGCGTCATGGTCTGGGAAATGCCGCTCACGAGCGTGCGCGTGTATTCCACCAAGTTCCCGCCAATCACGTAAAACGTGACCGCCGCCACGGGCAAATACGCCCCAATGACGACATTGTCGCTCGCGTAAATCAGGCTGCCGCTCACGTGCAGAAGGAATGAAAACGCGCTAAAAGAGAAAATGAGTCTCACACCCGCGCGATCCGCTTCGGAAAGGCGAATCCGGAGTTCGGGATAGAGAGCGCGGGCGAGCGCCACGTTAGCTACCCAGCGGGCCAGTGTGAAGGCAAGCTGAACACAAGCCAGTGTCACAATCCCGAAGCCCAAGTGCAGGACGGCGACGATCGCGGCCGCTCGGAGAACGTTAATGCCCACCTCGATGCTGTTGGTGAGATCGAAACGTTGCAGTCCCACCAGGATTCCGCCAAAAACACCGTTTACGAGTGAAATCGCTATGCTAAATCCCGTCAGAATGAGCACGAGTCGTGCGGCGTTCAAGAATTGAGACGGCACGTGCATGTGGCCAATCACGAACGCCGCGAAGATGATCGAAATCAGAATCGCAATGACGCCGGCGCTAGCGAAAATCACGATCGCCGAGGACGCCACCTCGCTGGACTTCTTGTGATCGGCTTCCGTATAGAACTTGGCGACGTAACGCGTGACCGCCCCGCGGACCCCAAGATCGAGCAGCCCCAGATAACCGGTCAGGGAGAGAATCAGGGTCCAGACTCCGTAACCTACATTGCCCAGGTGATGTACCACGTAGGGGGAAAGGAAGAAGTTCACCCCCATCGCGATGACGTAGGCGCCCCAATTAGACAGGACGTTTCGCACCACTCGACTCTTGGCGCCCACTTTTTGCTCCACGGGCGGCAGCTCAGTTATGTTTGTAGACATGACTATCCGGGGACCCGCTCAGCGGTCTTATTGCGCGGCACGTTTATGGCCAACCAAGACTGGGAGGAATCATTTGAGAGACAAGGACTTACGTCCGTTCGTGAGGCCTGCCCAGACCTCCCCCAAGCCCTGCCCCCTGGCCGCTATGTAAGCCGATACCACTATTGGGAAAACCGCTGTATCGGCCTCCGACAAGCAAGCCTAGGGAAATGCCCCACGCATTTTCCTAAGTCTCATAATGCCAATAAGATAGTGCATATGCAGGAGCCCTCCTTTTGGCATCTGCCGTGCTCCCTAGGCGCTGTTCGCCAATATTGTTTCGCGATGAATTGTGGATTCTAGAGCCCCTTGCGTAAAGGCAGCGTGAAAGAGTGACGTAGGCTGCGCCAATCATTTACGCGGGATTCATCGGTTGACACTTTGACCGGGTCCAGGAGCAGCCCGAGAATTGCAGAACCGTTGTGGCAAAAGCAAAAATAAAACTGGGGGGAAGAATGGGCACTCAGCAGCTACCAACGATTGAGGCCCAGCGCCGTTTTTGGGACTGGCACTGGGAGCATTGGGAGGAGCGCAAAGTCCTGAACGAGTGGACGGAGCGCCGGGCCAAAGAGATACTCCGTTTGATCTGGACCCTACCGCTTAAGCAGCCGCGCATCCTGGACTTGGGATGCGGACGGGGCTGGTTTACAGAGCTCCTCGCTGATATTGGCGAGGCCCACGGGATTGATCTTTCTGAGGAGGGAATTGCCGCCGCTCGCGCCCGGCGTCCCGACATCACCTATCTTGCTGGAAACGTTTATGAAGCGCCGCTTCCGCAGGGGTATTTCGACGTCGTGGTTTCTCAAGAGGTGATTGCCCACGTGGAAGACCAACAGAGGTACGTGAATGTGGCGGCCGATGTTCTCAAGGTGGGTGGCTATTTCATCGTTACGACGGGGAATAAGTACGTGATGAACCGCCTGGGCGACGTTGGTTGGAACGTTCAACCGCCGCAGCATATCGCGCATCAACTCAGCCGCGGCGACCTCAAGCGGATGCTGCGCCCGCGGTTTGAAGTCCTCGACGCCTTCACCATCATTCCACACGGCCAGCGCGGAATTCTGCGCTTGGTTAATTCATACAAATTGAATCACTGGGCCAGCACAGTCGTGCCCCAGCAGAAACTCAACGAATGGAAGGAGCGGGTCGGATTTGGGTGGCAAATGATTGTGCTCGCCCAGAAGAAAGCTTAACGTGTGCAATGGAGGCGATCAGTCTCCCGGAGATCACCGTTCATGTCGGGATCCAAACCCCAAAAGAAAATCGGCATTTTCAGCCACGGTGGCACGAAGAACCTCGGCGACGAGGCACTTCTAGCCACCGTGATCCAAAATGTGCGTGCGCGTGTCCCGGGGGCCGAGATCATTGGTTTCACCATCAATCCCGATGATACGCGCCAGCGGCACGGTGTCCCTTGCTTCCCCATACGTCGCCCGGGGAAGGGCGCTCCTCTTGAACCGCCGGCTTCTCCCGCCTCGGTCGTCGGGGAAGAGGGCGGCGCTTTATCAACAGGGGCAAGCACCGGTGCGGCGGAAAGAATCCGGACTGCTTTCAAAGCCGTGCCGGGCTTGCGTTCCCTGGTCTTTGCCGCGCGGCGCTTCGCGCATTACGCCGTGGCCATTCTTACCGAACCGAAATTCCTCTTCGTTTCTTACCGCCGCCTGGGTGGTGTGGATCTGCTCCTGGTGGCCGGCTCGCAGCAACTGAATGACGGTTACGGCGGTCCTTGGGGCTTTCCCTTTACGCTTTTCAAGTGGACGCTCTTGTCGAAACTCAGTGGTACTAAGGTCGCGATCCTCAGCGTCGGTGCCGGCCCGATCAACTCCCCGCTCAGCAAGTTTTTCTTCAAGCACGTCCTGAAGATGGTGAATTACCGCTCCTATCGCGACGCCATTTCGAGCCGCATGATGGAAAGCATAGGCGTGAAGGGCAGCCACCCGGTTTTCCCCGATCTGGTTTACAGCCTGCAACTGCCTCCTCCCCGGTCGGTACCCGCCGGCGCAATCCGCGTGGTTGTTGGCGCCAACCCGGTTCCTTTCTTCGACGGCCGCTACTGGCCCACGCCCGACCCGGCGCGCTATCAGGACTACGTGAACAAATTTGCGCGGTTCGCCGAATGGTTGGACAAGAGCGGTCACGCGGTCCTCTTCTTCCCCACGCAAGTGCGCGCGGACGTCCTGACCATCGCCGATATTCGCCAGGCCATGAATGGCTCCGGCAGCTCTCCCAATCTGCTGCCCGACCAGCCGATTCGCACACTCGAAGATCTGGTCTCCGAAATCTCCCGGGCCGATCTCGTCGTGGCCAACCGCTATCACGGCATCTTGATCTCGCTGATGATGAATAAGCCCGTGCTGGGCGTCGCCTATCACGAGAAGAGCCGTGCGCTGCTGGCCCAGGCCGGGCAGGGCGATTACGTTCTCAATATCGAGGAGTTTACGGCCGAAGAACTGATCGAGCGCTTCCAAGCGATGGAAGCCAACGCGGCGGCCATTAAGAAGCAAATTGCGGAACGCATGGCTCCGCTGCGCCAGGCGCTCGACAAGCAGTACGACTCCGTATTCGCACTGATCGGCGTGCCGCCCGGCGAAGGGACGCGCGCCGCTTAGGCGCCGCCGGCAATGCGATTCACAGAGACAAAAGTCCAAGGTTCACGCATTATCGATCTGGAACGCCGCGAGGATCATCGCGGTTTCTTTGCGCGCTCCTTCTGCGAGAATGAATTCAGAGCCCAGCATCTCAATCCGGGGATTGTTCAGATCAACGTGGGTTACACGGCGAAACGAGCTGGCGTGCGTGGCATGCATTATCAAGTGGCGCCACACGAAGAAGCCAAGACGGTTCGTTGTACGAAGGGCGTGGTCTTCGATGTCGTCGTGGATTTGCGGCCCGATTCCCCGACCTACAAACAATGGGCCGGCGTGGAGCTGAGCGCTGACAATCACCGCATGCTCTATATCCCCGAGGGCTGCGCTCACGGCTATCAAACTCTCGTGGATGAGAGCGAAATCGAGTATTTGACCACGGCTTTTTATGCGCCAGAATCGGCGCAGGGCGTGCGCTTCGACGATCCCGCATTCGGCATCTTCTGGCCGCTGCCTGTCGGCGTCATTTCGGATGCAGATCGTGCCTGGCCGGACTTCAAAGGTTAGCGTTGCGGCTTTCGCAGCACGGAGACCTCATGATTATCGTTGACACGGCTTTGGAGAAGAGAGAACAGGAAGGAAAGCCCGTCCGAGTTGGCATCTACGGCGCCGGCTACATGGGCCGCGGCATCGCCCTTCAGTTGTTGGACAAGAAGCCGGGCCTTCGATTGGCCGCATTCGCCAGTCGGCGCGTGCCTGCAGCCCAGAGCGCGCTCCACGACATGGGTACCGAGGATTTCGTCGTCGTCCAAGACGTCCCGTCGTTCGAACAGGCTGTCTCCCGAGGCAAAATTGCTGTCACGGATGACCCGGCGCTCCTCTGCCGCGCCGGTAACGTCGACGTCGTCGTCGACGCCACCAGCGACACCGAATTCGGCGCCCGGCTCGTCCTCAACGCCCTGCAGAACGGCAAACATACCGTGCTACTGAATGCCGTTCTCGATGCCACCGTCGGGCCTATTCTCAAGACCTACGCCGACCGCCATAACGTCATCATCACCTACATCGACGGGGATGAGCCCGGCGTGGCCGTCAATCTCTTCCGCTTCGTCAAGACGATCGGATATCAGCCCGTCGCGGCGGGCAATCTCAAAGGCTTGCTCGATCACTACCGCACGCCCGAGACGCAGCGCGCTTTTGCCGAGCGTGTGAAGCAGACCCCGGAGATGATCACTTCGTTTGCCGACGGCACGAAGCTGGCCATGGAATGCACCATCCTCGCGAATGCTACCGGCCTCAAAGCGGGCAAGCGCGGCATGTACGGCCCCAAGTGCGCGCACGTGCGCGAAGCCGTCAACCTGTTTCCGATGGACCAGCTCCTGAACGGAGGCCTGGTGGACTTCCTGCTTGGAGCCGAACCCGGCACCGGCGTCTTCGTCCTCGGCTACAACGACCACCCCATCAAGAAGCAGTACATGAGTTTCTTCAAGATGGGCGACGGTCCGCTCTACGTTTTCTATGTGCCATTCCACCTGCCTCAAGTTCAGGCCCTGACCACCCTCGCCCGCGCCGCTCTCTTCCACGATGCCACCGCTACGCCGATCGGCAAGCCCGTTTGTGACGTGCTAACCATGGCGAAGCGTGACCTGCGTGCCGGAGAGACTCTCGATGGCATCGGCGGCTTCACGTGCTATGGTGTCATGGATGTTTCGGAAGCTGCGCAGCGCGAAGATCTGCTGCCCATGGGCCTGTCCGAGGGATGCCGCCTGAAGAGGGATGTCCCCAAAGATCAGGCCATCAGCAATGGAGATGTCTTCCTGCCTGAGGGCCGGCTCTGCGATAAGCTCCGTGCCGAACAGAACCAGCATTTCTACGCCCCGGTCCGGGCGTAAGGGACAATCTCAGAGCATGATTTCTTCCAGCATGACCGAACAAAGCGATCGACTCGCCGCTCAACGGGTTGTGGAGAACGATCTCGAATACATGGCCGCGAATCTGGCGGAAGAATTCCCGCGCCTGCAGGGCCGCAGTTTGCTCATCACGGGCGGCGCGGGTTTCTTGGGCCATTATCTGGTGCAGTCCGCGCTCTATTGGAACCGCACCCGTGGCGGCGCCCCCATTGACGTGACCGTCTTCGACAGCTACATCCGCGGCGTGCCTGATTGGTTGAAGAAGCTCGAGGGCGAGCCGCACTTGCAACTGGAGAAACACAACCTCGCCGAGCCGCTCCCGGCGGCAATGGGCGAGTTTCAGTACATCATTCACGCCGCCTCGATTGCTTCGCCCACCTATTACCGCAAGGACCCCATCGGCACCATGGATGCCAACGTCAACGGTCTGCGCAATCTTCTCGATTACGCGCTCGCGCGCAAGAATGCAGGCAAGCCGTTCGAGGGTTTCCTCTTTTATTCGAGTAGCGAAATCTACGGCGACCCGTCGCCCGAGAATATTCCCACCCCCGAGACGTATCGAGGATTGGTCTCCTGCACCGGCCCGCGCGCCTGTTACGACGAGGCCAAGCGCTATGGCGAAACGCTGTGCGTCAACTTTGCGCTCCAGTACGGCGTTCCGGTGAAGGCGGCGCGGCCGTTTAACAATTACGGCCCCGGTCTTAAGATTACCGACCGGCGCGTCCTTCCGGATTTTGCGCGGGATGTCTTGAACGGGCGCGACATCATCATGCTCTCGGATGGGTCGCCCAAGCGCACCTTCTGCTACGTCGCCGATGCCATTTGCGGCTACTACAAGATTCTGGCGAATGGCCGCCCCGGCGAGGCCTACAACATCGGCGTCGAGAAGCCGGAGATTCCGATGCTCGAGCTGGCCGAGAAAGTCGCTGCCCAAGCCCGCGAGCTGTTCGGCTATCGTGGCAGGGTCATTCGTCAGCAGAGTACCGACAAAGACTACTTGCTCGACAACCCCAATCGCCGCTGCCCCATCATTGAGAAAGCGCGCCGTGAACTCGGCTACAACCCGGGCGTTGAAATCGACGAGGGCTTGAAACGTGCGCTGCTCTGGTACGGCGGCAATCGAGTCGCGGAAGAGGCGTAATGAGAGTCTCCGTTATCGGTACCGGCTACGTGGGTTTGGTCAGCGGCGTCTGCCTGGCCGAAAAGGGCCACGAAGTCGTCTGCGTGGACTCCGACGCGTCCAAGGTTGACAGTATCTGCCGGGGGATTCCCCCGATTTTCGAGCGCGATCTCGAGCCCCTGCTGCAGAAGCACATCGGCGGCCGCCTGCGGCCCACCACGGACCTGCGCCGTGCCGTGCTCGACACTGAGCTTTCTCTCATCGCTGTCGGCACACCCTTTTCCGGCAGCGAGATCGATCTGCGCTTCATCCGCGAAGTTGCCCGCCAGGTTGGCGAGGCATTGCGGGACAAGGCTGGCTGCCACGTGGTCGTCGTGAAAAGCACGGTCGTCCCCGGCACTACGGAAAACACCGTGCTCCCGATTCTGGAAGAGGCTTCCGGCAAGAAAGCCGGCAGGGACTTCGGCGTGGGGATGAACCCCGAGTTTCTCACCGAGGGTGAAGCGGTTCATGACTTCATGAACCCCGACCGCATCGTGCTCGGCGGGATTGATGAGCGAAGCGTCGAGAAACTCGGTGAACTGTATGCCGGCTTCGAGGGCGTGCCGGTGATTCGCACGAATCCCAGGACTGCGGAGATGATCAAGTACGCCTCGAACGCTCTGCTCGCCACGATGATCTCCTTCTCCAATGAACTCGCCAATCTTGGCGCGGCGCTGGGCGGCATTGATACGCTCGACGTCATGCGCGGCGTTCATCTGAGCAACTATCTCAGCCTCCCGATGCCGGACGGCAGCCGCAAGATGCCGGGCATCGTTTCGTTTCTTGCCGCGGGATGCGGTTTTGGCGGGAGTTGTCTGCCGAAGGACGTCAAGGCGATCGTCGCCCACGGCCGCAAGGCAGGCCAGCCCATGCAACTCCTCGATTCGGTGATTCAGGTAAACGAGTCGCAGCCGGAGCGCATCGTTGCATTGCTCAAGAAGCAGCATCCGTCGCTCGCCGGCGTGCGCGTTTCGGTGCTCGGTCTTTCCTTCCGGCCGGACACGAACGACATGCGCGAATCCCCGGCCATTCCCATTCTCCGCAAACTCGCGGAGCAGGGCGCGAGGCTCAAAGCCTATGATCCGGCGGCACGGGAGGAGGCGCGCCAACTGTTTCGCGATGGTTCGGTGCGTATTTGCGACGATCTCACCGAGACTCTGCGCGATACCGACGCCGTTGTGCTCGTCACCCGCTGGGAGGAATTCCGGCGGGTTCCGGAGATGCTGCGCCTACACTCGCCACAAGCGCTCTTCGTGGACGGCCGGCGCATGCTCGATAAGACCACCTTTGCCCGTTACGAAGGCATCGGCCTCTAGGCGTGTCATGAAACTGCTTCGGATGGGGAGAAGGAAGAAGCGAGGTCAGCCATGAAAGTTGTTCTTTTTTGCGGAGGACTCGGTTTGCGCCTGCGCGATTACGCCGAGAACATCGCCAAACCCATGGCGACGATTGGTTACCGCCCGATCCTCTGGCACGTGATGAAGTACTACGCTCACTTCGGCCACAAGGACTTTATCCTCTGCTTGGGCCACCGCGCCGACACGATCAAGAATTACTTCGTCCATTACGACGAATATGTCTCCAACGACTTCGTCCTCTCTGCCGGCGGGAAGAACATCGACCTGATCAACCGGGACATTCACGATTGGAAGATCACCTTCGCCGACACCGGCATCAACGCGAATGTCGGCCAGCGGTTGAAGGCTGTCGAAAAATACCTCGAAGGCGAGGACGTGTTTCTTGCCAACTACAGCGACGGCGTGACCGATTTGCGCCTCCCCGAGCAAATCGAGCACTTCCGCAAGAACGACAAAATTGCCAGCTTTCTTTGCGTGCGCCCCAATCTAAGCTACCATCTGGTTTCGCTCAACGGGGGCGGCATGGTGTCCAACATCCAGGACATGAACAAGAGCGACATCCGCATCAATGGCGGCTACTTCATCATGAAGAAGGACATCTTCCGCTACATCAAGGAAGGAGAAGAACTCGTCCACGAGCCTTTCCGCCGCCTCGTGGCCGAACAGCAGCTCCTCGCCTATCCTTACGATGGCTTCTGGGCTTCCATGGATACCTTCAAGGATAAACAATACCTCGACGACCTTTACGCCAAGGGCGCGGCTCCGTGGGAGGTCTGGAAAAACGCCAACGGCCACTGAGCGCCCTCGCATGCTCCCACTCCAATTGGCAAAATCCGTTCGCGGCGCGTGCCAGATCCTTTGTCTCGGCGCCCATTGTGACGATATCGAGATCGGTTGTGGGGGCACGATCCTCGAATTGCTCCGCGCCCGTCGCCATCTCGATTTTCACTGGGTGGTGTTCAGTTCCGGGTCCGATCGCGCGCGCGAGGCGCGCCGCAGTGCCGGTCTGTTTCTTCGCGGCGCGAGGCGTCAGAACGTCGCCATTCTCGATTTCCGCAACAGTTTTTTCCCGTTTCAAGGCACCGACATCAAGGAGTACTTCGAGGAGCTGAAGCAGGAACTCTCCCCCGATCTGATCTTCACGCATACCCGGCATGATTTGCACCAGGACCATCGCCTCATCAATGAGCTCACCTGGAATACCTGGCGCAATCACCTCATCCTCGAGTACGAGATTCCCAAGTACGATGGGGACCTCGGCGCGCCCAATTTCTTTGTGCCCTTTGGCCGGAGAATCTGCGACCGAAAAGTGCGGTTCTTGATGGATTGCTTTGGGACCCAACGGGATAAGCACTGGTTCACGAAGGATACGTTCCAGGGACTGATGCGATTGCGGGGCATCGAGGCGAATTCCCCCGGAAAGTACGCTGAGGCGTTTTATTCGCGGAAGTTGGTGCTCGAACCGTAGGGGGATACAAGCTCGCCGCTCGTTCGGAGGTCAGCCATGAACAACGGGGTGCGCAGGCCGCGCGTGAGCATCGGGATGCCGGTCTATAACCGCGAAAAGTATGTGGGCGCCTCCATCGAAGCGCACCTGAACCAGACCTTCGGCGATTTCGAGCTAATCCTCACCGATAATGCTTCCACTGACGGCAGCGAGGAAATCTGCCGCGCTTACGCCGCTCGGGATCCCCGCGTCCAGTATTTTCGGAATCCGCAGAACCTCGGCGCCGCGGGCAACTACCGCCGCTGCTTCGAGCTTTCTTCCGGGGAGTACTTCCGCTGGACTCCCTCCGACGACCTCGTGAGTCCAAATCTTCTCGAGCGCGCCGTGGAAGCGCTGGATCGCGATCCTTCGATCTTCGTCGCATATCCCCGGACAAAACTCATCGACGCCGAAGGCAAAATCATCGGGGATTTTGAGGAGCGGCTGCTTCTCATGGACGACCGGGCCAGCGAGCGCTGGAAGGGTGTGTTGCGCAATATTCGCTTGGGTAATCTGCACTATGGGTTGAACCGCGCCGAAAAATTCCGCAAGACGGGCTTGATGCGTAACTACTCCGGAGGCGATTTCCCCCTGATTGCAGAGATGTCGCTGTACGGCAAATTCTATGAGATCCCCGACGCGTTCTTTTACCGCCGCATGCACGAGGAAGCCTCCAGCGCGCTGAAGAGCAATTCGGACGTGATGGCGTTCTATGATCCACGGAAGCGCGAGAAGGTCTTTCTGCGGAACTGGGTGCATCTCGGTGCCAACCTCCGCTCGGTGTGGCGTGCGCCCCTCCCGGTTTCTGAGAAACTCCGCATCTACGGATTTGAAGGCCGGCGAATCATTTGGAGCCGCAAGGAGTTCGTCGGTGAGTTGACCGGCGCTTTGACATACGGCGCGCGGAAGCTCATTCATCCATCACGCCCGCGCTCGGTTTCAGTGTGATCCAGTACGAATCGCCCGGGAAATGGAACATGACCTGGCTGCGCCGGGCCCTACTCGCGCCGGCCAACCTTTTCCCTTTCACTCAGACAGGCCGGCCCATGGGCAGGTGGCGGAGACCTACCCGCCATCCTTCAGGTTGAACGTGCAGCGCACGGATCGACCAGGGAAGAACCCTGCACGACTTTGCCACTCTTTTTCCATCCGATGTCACTAGAGTTTCTCCATAACCTCTCAACACGCTGATTCTACAGTTGTTACGCGAACGGCCGTTTGGCACAAGTACTGCTCCTCTCAGCAGCGTGAAAATAGCCCTCTTGCTTCTTGGCGGCCTGCCCGAAACTGGCAAGCTAGCTCTTTTAGGGGTGGTCCTAATCACGGCCGCCGTGACACTCCGTAAGCTCTTCATTCCCAACCAACCCATACTGAGTACGTCGTCCAAGGTGAACGCCGAGTCGAAGTGACCTCTCGGGCGGATTCAGAGCAATTCTCCTCCTGGTTCCGTTTGGTTGAAGGCGCTGCGTTTATTGTCTGAAGTACAAGGGGTCGCACTCGCCTCGACGCGCGATCCTGCAGCGCGTAGAATCGGTGTGCGATGGCCATCATCCATAAGGTATCTCGGCGCCACTTTATGATTGGCGGCGCGGCGACTGGCGCCGGACTTCTGTTAGCCGTTCACTTCCGGACTCGGTTGGATGAGCCCGCCTCTCCGCGCAAAGGCTCTTTTGCCCCGAATGTTTGGCTACAAGTCGCGACGGATGGGACCATCACGATTTGGGTCGCCAGAACCGAGATGGGCCAGGGGGTGCGGACTTCTCTCCCTATGTTAGTCGCCGAAGAACTCGAAGCCGACTGGGAGAAGGTTCGAGTTGAACAGGCCCCGACGAATCTGGCATTTGGCAATCAGGAAACGCAGGGCAGCCAAAGCGTGCGAACTTCCTGGGAGCCTTTGCGGCTTGCCGGTGCGACTGCCCGCCACATGCTCGTCGAAGCGGCCGCCGAAAACTGGGGCGCCAGTATGGGCGTTTGTCGCGCCGAGAACAGCTTTGTCATTCACACCCACACGGGACAGAAGCTGTCGTACGGCGAGCTTGCTGCGGCGGCTTCCCGCCGCTCCGTCCCCTTCAATGTGCGGCTCAAGGACCCTAAGGACTTCCGCCTGATTGGCAGACCTGTCCCACGGGTGGATTCGCCTTCCAAGGTGAACGGGACCGGTGTTTTTGGAACCGATGTGCGGCTCCCGGGAATGTTTTTCGCCACTGTTTTACGCTGCCCCGTCATGGGCGGAAAACTGGAGAGTGTCGACACCACGAAGGCCAAGCAAGTGCCTGGCGTGCGTGCGGTTCTGAAGATCCGCTCCGGCATCGGCGTGGTTGCCGATTCCACTTGGGCCGCGTTCGAAGGTCAACGCGCGCTCGACGCGAAGTGGGACGAAGGTCCGCACGCTGGGCTTTCTACTCAGGGTATCGAACGTCTTCTCGAACAGCTTGAAGATCACCTGGCAGCTTTGGTGCGTCGCGAGGGAAACCCTGAGGAAGCATTTGCCATGGCGGCACAGCGACTCGACGCCGTTTACCGTGTGCCCTATCTCGCGCATGGCACGATGGAGCCCATGAATTGCACGGCGGACGTACATTGGGACCGCTGTGAAGTCTGGGTGCCCACACAGCATCCAGAGCGTTTTCGCCAGGAGGCAGCGCGTCTGTGCCGGCTCCCGACCCGCCGAGTGGCTTTGCATTCAACACTCGCGGGAGGCGGCGACGGCAGGCGGCTCGAGTCGGACGTCCTCGCCGACCCGATCGAACTCTCCCGGGCCGTGGGCCGGCCCGTCCAAGTCGTCTGGACCCGCGAAGATGATATCCGGCACGACTACTATCGCGCCGCGGCTCATCTGCGCATGCGCGCTGGCCTGGATTCCGCCGGCCGGCCGACCACCTGGATGCATCGCGTGATTTCCCCATCCATCCGAGCGCGGTTCGGCCCGCTCAAGGGCGGACTCGACGACATGGCCTACGAAGGCGCGCCGGAGGTCCTGTACGACATCCCCAATCTGTTGATCGATTACATCAACCCGGAGATCCCGGTTCCCGTCGGGAACTGGCGCTCCGTGAGCCTCACGTTCAACATCCTGGCGAGGGAGTGTTTCATAGACGAGTTGGCTGCCGCTGCGCACCGTGACCCTCTTTCTTTGCGGCTGGAATTGCTGCGCCATTTGCCGCGACACCGTGCCGTGCTCGAACTGGCGGCTCGGAAAGTGGGTTGGGGGAAGCCGTTGCCTCGCGGGCAAGGGATAGGGATCGCCATGCTTGCGTTCTATGACAGCATTGCCGCGCAAGTCGCCGAGGTCGCCATTGAGAAAGACGGCACGTTGCGCGTTCCTCGCGTGGTCTGCGCTGCCGATTGCGGCCTAATCGTGAACCCGAAAACGGTTGAGGCGCAACTCGAGGGAGGCATGGCATTCGGGTTGGGGGCGGCGCTCAAAGGTGAAATTACCATCGATAAGGGCCGCGTCCTGCAAAGTAATTTCCATGATTACGATGTTCTGCGCATCGGGGAGATGCCGGCCGTGGAAACGTATCTTGTTCCCAGCAGCGCGCAACCCGGTGGCGTGGGCGAACTCGGCGTCCCCACGATCGCCCCGGCTGTCTTAAATGCCATATTTGCCGCCACCGGGAGACGCATCCGCCAGTTGCCGCTTCGCACCGCCGATCTGCGCACTTCCTGAATACCCGCCCTTCAGTCGTCTGCGAACGCCGATGAGTCCTCCTCCCCGGCCCTAGAGCACGCTTATGCTTCGCCTGGTCACAGCCGCACCTTAACTGTTCGCGCCAGCGGAACCGGTCACCGCGATTCCCTACCGCCCGCGCGCCACCGTTCCCCCCAGCTAAGTTGTGTCCCTGTCCCGGCGTACGCCTGTTGGCATGCGCTCTGAATGGGCCTCGCATCGGATCGGGCGGCTGGCCGTCGAAGCTTTCGGATTCGGACCTGCGCTCCTCGAGTTAGGTACATGCCGAGCAACTGAGGTCCGTCCCTTTGGGGCATTACACCCCGACAGGCTCATCTTCCGAGCCAGGCTCGCTTGGCCAAAGGCATGACCACGGCCTTTCCCCTATAATGCTGCGGAGACTTGTCCATGCGCAGAGAACCAGACGATTTCCGTTGGAGAGAACTTTTCCACCGGCCGCTCCTCGACACCGATGTTGTTCGGCTGAGTGGGGCCAACGCTGGCAAAACTATCCTGTTGACGGGTGCGGGCGGCTCGATTGGCTCTGCACTGGCCAAGGCAATTCTTGCGTCTGGCCCCCGGTTGCTGATCCTTCTCGATCATTCCGATCACAATCTCCATGGGATCCAGAACGTCCTCGCGGCCGCCTCAAACCGAGCGCCGTTCATTTCGTTTCTTGGCGATGTTTGCGACGCCCCGTTGCTTGCCGAAGTGCTTGAAGAGTATCGCCCCGACACCATTTTCCATGCGGCGGCTTTCAAGCATGTTCCGCTCATGGAAATCAATCCCTTCGCGGCCGTGCGAAACAATTCCATGGGAACCTACCGCCTGGCGACCGCGGCAATGGAACACCAGACTCCGCGAATGATCATGATTTCCACGGACAAGGCGGTCAATCCGCACAGTGTGATGGGAGCGTCAAAGCGGATCGCCGAACTCATCCTGCTGGCTTTGAATAACCGGGGAACGCGCATGAGCGCCGTCCGGATGGGGAATGTCGTGGGTACGCAAGGCAGCGTCGTTCCGCTGTTCCTCGGGCAGATTGCCCGGGGCGGACCGGTGACCGTCACGCACCCGCGGGTGCGCAGGTACCTCGTCACACTGCTCGAGTCGGTTGAGGTGATACTGAAGGTCGCCTCGCTGGAGAACGAGGACGGCATCTTCGTCCCGGAAATGGGCAGTCCCATCAAGATCGTGGACCTGGCCAACTACTTGATTCGGAACGCGGGCTCCGCGCCGTCACAAGAGATTTCCGTTGCGTTTACCGGGCTTCGTCCCGGAGACAAGATGACGGAAGATCTCATTTCCGAAAGAGAATCTCTCGGACCCGGCACCGATGGTAGTATTCACCGAGTCAGCGGCCTAGGAATCCCGCGAGACACGTTGGAAGCTGCCATGAGGGAGCTTGCCGGGGCTGTATGCCGCCGCGATCTTGCGGCTCTCCTGGACACCATCCGGCGCATGGTGCCTAAATATCAGCCAAGCCGCGCCGTGCTCGAGCAGTTGAGTATCTCCTTGGCTGGAGCGCGAAAGGCATGAAACGCAAGATCGCCGTCATCACCACGTCGCGCGCCGATTACAGCCACCTCTACTGGCCGCTGAAAGACCTCTCGGAGCATCCGGACGTGGACCTGAGGATTCTCGCCCTCGGGTCGCATCTCTCGCCCGAGTTCGGCAACACCATTCAGGAGATCGAGAAAGACGGCTTCCGGATCGATGCCCGCATCGAGTGCCTGCTGAGTTCCGACACCGACGTGGGCATGGCCAAGACCATCGGCGTGGCCGCACTGGGTCTCGCCGATGCGCTGGGCCAAATGCGCCCCGACCTGCTCCTGCTGATTGCCGACCGTTACGAAATGCTGGCTCCCGCTTCGGTGGCGCTCGCGCTGCGCATTCCCATCGCGCACATCGAAGGAGGAGAGATCAGCGAGGGCGCCATTGATGATGCCGTTCGGAACGCGCTCACGAAGATGAGCCACGTGCACTTCACCTCCACTCACGAAGCGCGCCGCCGCATCATCGCCATGGGAGAAGAGGAGTGGCGCGTGCATCGAGCGGGCGCCCCGTCTCTCGACCACCTGCGCCGCCGAACCCTGTACTCCCGCGAAGAATTGGAAGGCCGACTGGGGATGCGTCTCGACCAGCCGACGATTCTTGTTTCGTACCATCCCGTGACCGTCCTGCGCGACCCGGCTCAAGAAGCGGACGCCTTGATTGCCGCGCTCGGCGCCCTCCCGGAGCAGATTCTGTTCTGCTACCCCAACGCCGACGCCGGAAGCCGGTCTCTCGTCGAACGCACCAAGTCCTTCCTGTCGGCCCACCCGCGCGGACGCGTGTTCGTCAATCTGGACGCGCTGACCTATTGGAGCCTCCTCAGGCACGTGGACGTGTTCGTGGGCAACTCGAGCAGCGGAATCATGGAGACGCCCTCCTTCGCGCTGCCCACCGTGAATGTCGGCCTGCGCCAACAGGGCCGCGAACGCGCCCTCAACGTCGTGGACGCTGCGGCGGACGTCGGCTCGATCCTGGAAAAAATCCGGTTGGTAAGGAGCGGCGAATTCCGCCGCTCTCTCGAAGGCATGACCAATCCGTATGGGGACGGCCGCGCCGCGGAAACGATCGTGCGTGTGCTGACGAGCGTTCCCTTGGGACAGGACCTGTTCATGAAGCGTGCCGTCAGCTTGCCCGTTGCGGCGAAGGCCGGCTGAGATGACGCCGGCAATGCGAATACCGCTCGCCGCTCCCGATATCCACGAATCGGACATCGCCGCGGTGGCCGGCGTTCTTCGCACCCCCCGTTTGAGTCTGGGGCCGAAGCTCGAGGAGTTTGAGCGCGGGCTGGCCGAATACATCGGAGTTCCTCATGCAGTTGCGGTCAGTTCCGGCACCGGCGCTCTCCACCTATGCATTCGCGCGCTGGGCATTGGCGAAGGAGACGAAGTAATCGTTCCCTCGTTTGCCTTCGTCGCCGTAGCCAACGCTGTGCGGTACGAACGAGCGCTTCCGGTCTTCGTGGACATTGAATCAGGAACCCTCAATCTCGATCCTGCCACGATCGAAGCCGCGATCACCCCGAAGACTCGCGCCATCCTCGTCGTACATACCTTCGGATGTCCTGCCGAACTCGCGGAAATCATCCGCATTGCCCGCAAACACAGCCTGTTCGTTATCGAAGACGCCTGCGAAGCGATCGGTGCGGAGTACGACGGGCACAAGGTCGGAGCTCTCGGAGATGTGGGGGTCCTCGGCTTCTATCCGAACAAGCAAATCACCACCGGAGAGGGCGGAGCTGTTGTGACCCGAAACCCCGTCGTCGCCGCGTTGGTCCGCTCGCTGCGCAATCAGGGGCGCGGCGATTCCGAGGATTGGTTCGAGCATTCGCACCTCGGCTACAACTACCGCCTTTCAGAAATGCATGCTGCGTTGGGAATCGAACAACTCAAGCGGATCGGCGGCATTCTGACCCGCCGGGAGGCGATTGCCCGCGGCTACCACGAGCGTTTGAGCGGCGACCCCCATCTCATTCTGCCCCCACTGAGCCTGCCGCGCCGCCGAATCGGTTGGTTTGTCTACGTCGTGCGCTTGGCCGCTCATCTTCCTCAAGACCGGCGCGACTGGATTCGAGAGGGGATGATTTCCCGGGGAATCGGCTGCGGCCGGTATTTCGCGCCCATTCACTTGCAGCCCATCTACCAATCGGATGTTTATCGGAGACACGAACTTTCCGTCACCGAGTGCAGCGCGGCGCGCACATTGGCCTTGCCCTTCTTCAACCGGATGAGCGACGCACAGATGGACGAGGTCTGCGAGGTGCTCGGCCAGTTGCTCCGCAGTCCCGGCTGACATAGGCCCGGTTCTTTGCGATCGCCGGGGTCTCTTCGACGGGTTTTCCTTGTACGCCCTTCGGCTCGGAACTTTAAGACGGAAATGTTGGTTGAAAAGCTGGCCGATTGGGGAGCAAGATTTGAAGGTCAACACGGACAAGGTGGATGTGGCCCTGGTGCTGATCGGCCGCAGCAATTCTCCCTGTGGCGCCCGCCGCACCCCAGGCGCCATGTATTCGCCGCAAGACGGGCCATCGAAGGGGCGTTTCCAGTGAGGGCATGCCTGAAAAACCGCATGATGCTTGGTGTTTTGGCAACGATGGCGCTGCATTTCGCCGGTGGATGTGGCGGGGGTTCCAACCCTGCTCCGCCACCGCCTTCGCAAGGGCAAGCCGCCACACCGGTTTTCAGTCCGCTGGCAGGCACCTACCCAGCGGCGCAATCCGTGACCATTACGGACACGACTCCGGGAGCGGCGATCCATTACACGACTGATGGCAGCACGCCGACTACATCATCCGCGATGTACACGGCGGCAATTCAGGTCTCCTCGACGGAAACGATTGAAGCCATCGCTGTGGCCAGCGGGTTTACGAACAGCGCTGTGGCCGCGGCCACCTATACGATTCAGGCCCAGCAAGGTGCGACGCCCATTCTCGTCCAACACACAAGCAACTCCAGCACTGTAGGCAACGTCGCCAGCAGTTACACCTTCCAGCTTCCGAACGGCACACAGATGAGGAACTGCATCGTCGTGGGATTCACCTTCAGCAGCGGCTACGGTGCTACGCCAACGGTCAGCGACGACAAAAGCAACGCCTACTCCATCGTCACGAGCAAGGACGACGGCAACCAGTTCGTTGCGCTCGCCCGCGCTCTGGACGTGGCGTCGGGAACGCGCCAGATCACCATCACCTTCACCGGAGGATCGCCCACTCACGTCGCTGCCGCCGCCTCGGAGTTCTACAACGTGGCCACCTCGAGCGCCGACGACGGCGACAGCGCGAACAGCGGGACGGGCACGAGTGTGGCGGCGGGGAGCCTCTCAACGGCGAACGATGGCGACTTGATCTATCAGTATGCGGTGCAGGATACCTCTTCGAATGCCATCACCTCGTGGACGCAAGGATCGGCCCCCTGGACCTTGCTCAGCGCGGACATCCTGGACAGCACCGTGGCGCAATATCAAGTGCAGGCCGCACACGGCTCGATCAACCCCGCGCTCACGATGTCGCCGTCGAACAATTGGAACTCGATCGCCATCGCCCTGAAGTCGGCAAGCGCGGGGAATGCGCCTCCGGCTGGGATTCGCATCGTGCATATCCAGCACAATTCCATTCCACAGAGCTTTGGCCCGACGCCCATCACGATTCAGTTCCCATGTTCGGGGAACCTGATCGTCTCGGTGTTCCACGGGATCAGCGGATACACGATTTCGGGCGTAAATGACGGCGCGAACACATATACGTCGACCGGTCCGTCGGTGCATGGAACGGGAGCATCGGGAGAAGCGCAAATGTTCTACGCGAGAAGCGCATCTTCTTCCACCACGCTCGTGCAGACCTACACCATGGCGGGACTGAATGATTCGGGGGGCTCGACCGTGGTCCTCTACGATGTGACGGGAGCCTCCGCGTCGCCTTTCGACAAGATCGGCACACTCGTTGGTCAGCAGACCGTGTCTGGCGATTTCAGTTCGGCTTCGGTGACGCCGGGGAGTGCAGGCGGTCTGGTCATTGCAGACGTCACCGTCGAGTCGAACACGATCGTGGGAGTATCTCCGGGGCTTTTTGATTCTGCCACGACATTGCCGACGATTGCGGTCAGTCCGGTGGATCAAAATAACGGGTTCGCGCACAACTACAACTCGGATACGAGTCCGGAGACGTTCAGTTGGACAACTTCCGGCGGTCCAGTGTCCTGGTGGGCCTCGCTTGCCGCCGCGTTCCATTGATCCGGCGGGGCTTCACGGTGTCGTAGATACAGCGGCCGTTTGAAAACGTTTCGGCGCCGCTGCTGGAGGCTTTCCGGCGGACGAGAGCAATTCATCCGCCATCTTGCCATTGCCGCCCAAGGCTGTTCAGGACGATGCGGTTTGCCTGCACTCGTTCGGCCTTAGGAGGTGCACACCCGGCGCGTGAGGGACAATACCAGCCCTTTCAGCTTTGCTTCAACGCTTCCTCGAGGGTCGATTTTCAAGGGTCGCGAGTCACTTCCGTTGGGCGTCGCTGACGGATTCTCTCTCCTGAATTCTCTCCCTAAGTTGGACCGAACTTGTACGGAACGTCATTCCTCCCTAGACATTCGGTTAAAAGAGCGCGAGTTGTTCTCTTCTATACAGTCTTGCGGGAAACTTTCTTGGTAGGGTGAACGTGGCCGCGGAACGCCCCGATCGAGATGGTGTTTCGACGTGAATGTGAAACCAAAGAAACTCAAATTGCCTTGCCGCCGATGCAAGATTATTCTCACCAGGTGGTGGCCATGGCCAGCGTTGGCCACCTCGCGTGACACCTCCCCGAATGATGTGCCCCAGTCCCGGGTGAGGAATCTGCGAGAAGAGTCAGGAGTTCCCCGTCCCACCCGGCCCGTAAACGGGAGATCTTTGCTCAACAGTCAAGTCGACGAAGCAAAACCCTAGGGAGAAAGTGTGTGCACATGTCTAAGCAAACAGTCATTTGTATGAGATTGAGCCCCCTAGCAGAAATCGGGGCAGCGTTCCGAATCGCCCTGCGGGCACTTCCGGCCATCGCGGGGGCTTCTTGCCTCATGCTGTGGGCAGGAACATCGCAGGCGGCCGTAAACTTCGTGCAAGCCGCGGGTTCGACAAACGATTCTGCTGGTTCGTCCATCTCCCAGGCCTTTGGTTCACCCAACGCCGGGGGGAACCTCATCGTTGTCGCCGCGAGTTGGGGAGACAATCCGGCTTCGTCTATCAGCGCCTCGGACACGTGGGGCAATACCTACTTTTTGGCCACCAGCGACTTTGACTCCAACAATCGCCAGGGACTTGCAGTCTTCTACGCCCCCAACATTCATTCGGGGGCCAACACCGTGACCGTCAGATTCGGACAGGCGGATGCTTACCGCCGGATCATCGTCAGCGAGTACAGCGGTGTTGCCACGGCTGCTCCGCTGGATGCAACCGCGAAACATCAAGCCGCTGGAACCAAGACAGCCAACGGCGTGACCAGCTCTCCCGCAACGACCACGGCCAACGGCGACCTCATCTTCGGCGCGGTCATGGACGACTCGGGCAATTTTGGCTCGATTACTGCCGGGACGGGATTCACCCGGCGAGCCGTCCTCAACAACATGGATACCGCCACCGAGGATCGTGTGCAGACAACAGCGGGATCGCTTGCTGCAACCTTTACGTTTAGCCGGGCCGACTACTACCTGGCACAGATGGTGGCCTTTCGAGCTGCCTCTTCGGGCACGGGCGGCAGTCCTAGTCTGTCTTCTTTGGCGTGCACCCCAACGACGTTGTCCTCGGGCGCGGCGAGCGCTTGCACCGTCACCCTGACGCAGGCTGCCCCCGCGGGCGGGACCGCGG